>JAEEGK010021100.1_pt1 | contig 13791 bp, 12 predicted proteins | sample 8958771 | NCBI WGS metagenome assembly JAEEGK01 (sample SAMN16246547, study PRJNA631951) | gut metagenome | biome: gut microbiome; feature: rumen; material: SC-attached | host: Bos | place: Iran: Karaj | collected 2018-10 | reverse complement strand
GCCAGGTCCCCAGTTAATGGTTGTGTCGGGGTTAACTACGTATTCAACGCCTTCTTCACCCCAGCAAGCAAGGTTAGCCACAACGGGATCGGTGTAAAGCGCTTCAAGAACCTGCATTGCTGCGATAGGGTCTTCGGTGTTCTGGTTCATGCACCAGGGGAAAGAAGAAACTGCGGAAGAGCTCATGAAAGGCTCGCCTACGTCAAATACTGTCATGGGACGTCCACACTCACCCGAAATCTGATTCTCGTATGCGGGCTTACCGCAAGCCATCATTGCCATGTATGCTCCGGACTTAATTCTTGCGGATGCGCCGTTTTTGTCGGTAAGAGCATCGCCTGAAATGTAGCCTGCCTGATTCCATCTGTAGAATCTGTCGCACCAGGTCTTGAAAATTTCTGATTCGTATACGTTTTCGACCTTTAAGCTGTTGGCGGGATCGAGTAAAGAACCGTAGTAGTCACCGCCTACAGGGTCAACACAGCTGCCCTGAGAAAGCATGTTGTCCTGAGTTGAGTAAACAATCTTGTCAGGGAATGCGGCATGCATTTTTGCAAACATGTCATCGATGTCTTCCCATGTGCACTTGTAGTATCCGAGGCTGTCCTTGCCAAACTTGGAAAGGTCTACGCCTGCACCTTCAAGGTACTCGGTACCGATACAAACTGCTGCGGTCTGGATAGCGTAATCCTTAATGGGAGGAACGCCGAAGAGCTTGCCGCCTACGCGACATGCATCGAAGTAGTCGCTTCTTACAACGTCCTTAAGGCCTGCGCCGTAGTTGTCAAGAAGACCGTTTTCTTCAAGGTCGGCGGTGTAACCGTTGTTAACACAAGTCATGTAACCGGGTCCGCAGGTGGAGAAAAGGTCTACCTGCTCGCCTGAGGAAAGCATAAGCTTAATGTCATCGCTGTATGCTGCGGAGTCGATGATAAGAAGTTCCACATCAACGCCGAGAGTTTCTTCGGTATGAGCGCTTAACTTCTGATTGATTCTGTCAAGACCTGCGGGTGCCCCCGTCCAGTCAAAGAAAGAAACAACAACTTTTTTGTACTTACCTGTCTTTTCGGCTTCTGCCTTTCTGTCGGCGATAGCCTTCTGAGCCGGTGTCATCTCTCCGTCGGTTGTTGCAACCACGGATGATTCGCCTGTGCTGCTCTTAGTCTCTGTCTTGTCATCGGTCTTGCCGCAGCCCGCGAGACAGGATACGACCATAACGGATGCCAGAAGAGTTGCCAAAAACTTTTTCATAATAACCTCCTGTGTAATGAAACCATTTTCCGAACCAAAGGGAAAAGCATATCTCCCAAGCTAGCTTCTCTTATTTTAGGTGAAACGTTTTTCCTTGTTCGTTTTTCATTATATTGACCGCTTATCAATCCGTCAATATGGCAATATTATACAAAGAGCTTATCGATTATTGTGATTTTTTCACAGTTAACGTTTTCGTAAGATAGCATTTTAGAAAATCGTTTTTCTTTTGAGGTACAGAAAACGGGCGAAGAAAGGTCTTCGCCCGTAATCATTCTAATACTATTTATTTGCTGATATCCTTAACCGAATTTCTCTCCACAAGCCTGCTCTTGATTCTGATATCGGTCTTATCTCTGTCCACAGCGGAAGGATCGTCAATCATTTCAATGATTTTGTCCGCTGCCTTGTAGCCGATTTCTTCAAGAGGGAGCGCCATGGTGGTAACTTCCGGTGTCAGGAAAGAAGAAATGTCCTGATTGTCGTAGCCCATTACGGAAATGTCGCGCCCGGGCTCGAGTCCTTTTTCTTTTAAGAAAGCATATGCACCCGAAGCTATGGCATCGGACATACAGAATACTGCGGTGATGTCCTTGTCGATGAGCTTCTGCATGCCTTTGTAACCACCTGCTTTGTTCCATGTTGCGTATTCTATGAGGCCGGGATCGAAAAGAATACCTTCCTCAAACATTGCCCTCTGAATACCGATGACACGGTTAACCGTATGGGTGTTGTCGTATTCGCCCGCGATTACACCTATGCGCTTGTGGCCCTTAGATACCAGGTATTTGGTAACATCGTATCCGCCGGACACATCGTCCAGTCTGAAGGTGGGTATTTCTTTGTCCGCCGCAATGGCATAGGACATTACTATGGGGAGGTTGTTGGCGCTGGTGAGTTTGTTCACCGTATGCTCGTGGCCACCCACATAAAGAATGCCGTCCACATTCATGGCATCCATCTTGGCAAGAACCGGCTGAAGCGCCGACTGAAATAATGCTTCGTCGTGCATCCACTTGCCGCTCCATCTGCCGAAAAGGCGCATATTCTCAATAACTACATTGTATCCGTGTTCCTCACAGCAGTTCATGACTCCCTCAATGATGGAAGGCGTACTGAACATTATAAGGTCCTCGGCAATTATTCCTATAGTCCTCGTGGAAATCGCGCGAAGGCTTTTTGCAAGGTAATTGGGGCGATAACCGGTTCGTTCCACCTCTGCACGGATTTTGGCCGCCATTTCCTCGCTGACTTTATTTTTCTTACCGTTTAAAACATTTGAAACCGTCGAAATAGACACTCCGCAGGATGCGGCAATGTCCTTAATGGTCACGACGGAATCCATATTTCTTTTCGCCATAACATGTCCCCTTCATAATACCGATAATCTTAATCGGTAAAACGTTTACCAAAATTGTATCACATTCCTGTGATTTGTAAACAAAATCTGAAAGTTAAACGTTTTGCTTCTCAGAAAAAGAAAGACCGGCGCACAACGCACCGGCCGGATAGTGTTCATATTTTTGACTCAAGGTATATATTTGTTAAGTATCTCATTAAGCTTCATTTCATCGATGGGCTTGGAAAGATAAGCCGTGAAGCCCGCATTCCTGTAGGACTCTTCGGAGCTTTCGTCTTCATTGGCGGTCAGGGCTATGATAGGGGTGCGAGCGTACTTCTCGGGGAAGTCTTCTTTGATGCATCTGAGAGTGTCTATTCCGCTCATCTCCGGCATCAGGTGGTCGATAAAGATAAGGTCGTAGTCTTCGGTTTTTAACAGCTCCAGACATTTTGCGCCGCTCTCGGCAAAATCAGGGGTGAAGCCGTAATACTTCATAAGCCCCTTGCAAACCGACAGGTTAACTTTGTTGTCATCCACCACCAGAACTTTGGCGTTGGGAGCCATGAAGTAAGGAACTTTCCGCTCGACACCTTCTTTAATGGCCTTTCTTATGGACCTCTCATCCGTAACTTCCTGCTCCACGGAAAAAGAAAACGTAGAACCGATTTCATACGTACTCTCAACCGTAAGTTCGCTTCCCATGAGTTTGAGAATCGAGGAGCAGATTGCCAGACCGAGGCCTGTTCCTTCCACGTTTCTGTTGACCTCAGGGTCCAGTCTTGAGAAGGCTTTCTTAAGTTTCGGCAGGTCTTCTTCTTTGATCCCTATGCCCGTATCCAGTACGGATACGTTAAGCATGCCTTTTTTCTCGGCGGGCTTTAAGTAGCTGAACCAGATTCTGAGGGTTACGGAACCCTCTCTTGTGTACTTGATGGCATTGGAAACAAGGTTAATGATGACCTGTCTTATGCGCACGTCGTCGCCGTAGAGTTCGGCGGGAACGTTCTCGCTTACTTCAAGCTTAAAGCCCAGGCCCTTGGCTACCGCGTCGGAACGCATAATGTCGGCCACTTCGTAACTGATGGTTGCCGTGGAATATCTGACGGGATTGATGGTCATCTTGCCCGCTTCCATCTTGGATAAGTCGAGAATGTCGTTAATCATGGACAGAATAACTTTGCCGCTGGTGCTGATTTCTTTGGAAAGCTTAAGAGTCTCTTCTTCTTTGGTATCGTTGATGATGACGCTGTTCTTGCCCAGTACCGCATTGAGGGGTGTGCGCATTTCGTGGGTCATGCTTACCAGGAAATGCTCTCTGTCGGCGCGCTGCTCCTCTATGGCCTTTAAACGCATGAAGCCGTTAAGGGCATAGTGATATTTTTCTATCATGATGTAGGAAATAAAAATCGTATACACGACTACATGATAAATAACGTTTCTGTCAGCCATCTTTCCCGACAGTCTGTGAATCTGCACCAATGTGGCAATAAGCGCCAGCGTGTTTATGATAAGCACCTGAAAAGGCATCATGGAGGACATACCGGCCACTACCAGATAAATGACTATCCATACCACTATATCCATCGTGCCTGTCTGTCTGTATACTACACCCAGGGAAAGATTGCCCCAGGCAATATAAAGAAAGCAGGTCCAGAAAAAAATGCCTTCACAGAAGTTGGTATGCCGTCTCGGATTATCTGTGTAACGTTTGAGATGATTTGAGAGATAAATCAAAAAAAGGCATGTAACCGACACAATGGCGAGGGCAGAGTACTGCGCCACCATATATTTGGAAATGCCGGTTACAAACCAATACAAGAGAAGCGGTGCAATAACCGAGTAAAGCATCGCTAAAATACTTATTCTTTTGACCGCAACAATCTGCTGCGCAACGCACTCATCTCTGTAAAGAAGATAGTCAGTGCGGATTTTTTTAATTCTTTCGCTGAGGGTCATCAGTTATTCTTCAGTCTGTCAAAGAATTCCTCGTGAGCTGCCTCGTACTCGTGGTTATAGTTCTCATCGCTGCCCTTGTGAAGGGAAGAGATGTATGAGTGTGCAAGGTTCGCAACTTCAGGATTAACACGGGCGATGACGGCAATACCGATATTGGAGCACACGTCGGATATTCTTTCGATATTGTTAAGTATGTCAAGGAAAACCGTACCTGCGTGGATGGTACATGTACCTGTTCTTAAACGTGCAAGATGATTGTCGTGAAGAGCGTTTATCATATCATCCATTACTTCCTCGAGAGGCTCGATATGACGGGCCGCAGCCACGTCTCTCTTCTCGTATGCGGAAGTGGTGTAATTGAAAATCTTGTTAAGAAGATCCCTTACAATCTCAAGTTCGCGAAGGCTGGGGTCGGAGAAGCTAATCTTGTCCTCTTCAAGGCTTCGGGCGCACATGGCAAGGTTGAGTGCGTGATCCGAAAGTCTTTCAAATTCGGTCACCACCTTATAGTATTCGTCCAAAATCTTAACGTGGTAATCTTCTTTAAGATGTCCCGAAAGCTGAACCATGTAGTCGCTGACACTGTCCGTAAGCACGTCTACGTCGTCCTCTTCCTCTTCCACTTCTTTGTACACTTCGGGAGAGAACTTCTCAATAAGCCCCAGGGCTTTGTTGATACTGTGAATGGATACGGAAAGGCTTTCTTTTAACACATCGTAGCAGCTTCTTAAAGCAAGAGCCGGTGTGGAAAAGAAAACGGGGCTCAAAGCGTTAAGCTTCTCTGCATATTTGTCAACCTTTTCGGGTTCGTCTTTGACAATCTTCCTGCTGAGCTTTTCAAATACTCCTACCAAAGGAAGGAGCAATACGGCACATGCCAGGTTAAATACAGTATTAGTGTCGGCAATTATACCCGAGTTAACGGGCGCTTCCCAGAGTCTGTCAAGCAAACCGAGAGCATGGAAAATATTGACTCCCACAAGTGCAAGAACCGTTTTTCCGATGTTAAAAAGAATATTTACGATACCGACTCTCTTGGAATCGGCCTTGGCTCCGATGGAACACACAATGGCGGTGGTAACGCAGTCGCCGAGATATACACCGGTAATAACCGCATAAACCGCTTTAAAGGTCAGGTTGCCGGAGAAAGAAAATGCCTGCAAAATACCGATGGTGGCGCTTGAACTCTGAAGTACGAAGGCTACGCCCGCACCGATTAAATATCCCACAAAATGATTGTCTCCTATGCCGGTAAAGAGTCCGTGCATAAGAGGGGAATCCGTAAGGGAACTTACCGCTCCCGTCATATTCATGAGTCCGGAGAACAAAATACCGAAGCCCATTGCAATGGTACCGATGGTATCGGAACGTCTGAACTTACAAAACATAATAAGCACAATACCGATGATAAGGGCAATGGGTGCCAGTGTGGAAGGCTTAAAGAACTGAAGCACGGAGCCCGCACTTCCGTCAATATCAAGAAGTCTTATTATCTGACCGGTTACGGTGGTACCTACATTGGCACCGATAATAATACCGAGTGATTGTTTTAAAGAAATAATACCCGCAGCCACAAGACCGGAAGTAATAACGATTGTGGCCGTAGAAGACTGAATTATGGCAGTTACCGCAACACCCAGCAAAAATGCGTTAATGGGGCTGTTGGTAACCTTCTCCATTATATTTTTTAAAGTTCCCGATGCGCTTGATTTGAGACCGCCGCTCATCATACGCATACCGTACAAGAACATGGCAAGTCCACCCAGCAATGTAATAGCATTAAAAATCATTTCTAATCTCCGTTCTCGCTAATATCCCCAATACAATATAGCACAATTTTAACATTTATCAAATATCAGCTTTTAACCCTGGCCCATATGCATCGCCACACAAAAATACCTGCCTCCCCGGAAAGCACCGAAAAGGCAGGTATCAATTATTTCTTTTTATTCAAAATAAAGCCAAAGAACGCTCCCACAAGACCGCCGATGATGTGGGTTAAATTGGCGATGTTGTCTTTGATAAAGAAGCCCTGATAGACCTCATTGCCTATATACAAAAGGGCTACAACAATAAACGTAAGGGGAATGGTACCGCCTCTGTAGCCGGTAAAAGAAGCAAGAAGGATAAATGTAAATACGATGCCGCTGGCGCCCAAAAGCTGAACACCCGGGAAAAATATAAAGTGAATAAGTCCCGTCACAAAAGCGGTAATCACCATAATGGTAAATAAATCTCTGGCGCCGTATTTTTCTTCAAGCATGGGTCCGATAACAACTATAAGCATGATGTTACCGATGAAATGCTCGAAATTGGCGTGCCCGAGAACATGTCCGAAGAATCTGAAATATGTCAGAGGATTGCTGAGAGGCGACCTGTATACGCTGAATAGAAGCTTGTTGGTATATCCGCCTGTAGCATAGTTAAGAATCAAAACCACTGCGCAAAGAAGGGTGAAACCCAGCACAAGTTTTGAATTGTTGGTAATTTTAATCTTGCTCATATCCCTACTCCTGTTTTCCTATTCTCGCCATCAAGACGTCGCCGTTACGCTTAAGCCAGAGCCTGTACTCTTTGTAATCCGGCATGTAATCCTCCACCATGCTCCAGAAGGCTCTTGAGTGATTCATGTGGCGTCTGTGACAAAGTTCATGCACCACCACATATCTCATGGCTCCCTCGGGGCAAAGGGCCAGCACGCAGTTAAAATTAAGGTTGCCCTTGCCGGAGCAGCTGCCGAAGCGACTCTTCTGCGCCCTTATGGCCACGGTGCCGTAAGTTACACCCATAATCTCCGCGTATTCATGAACGAGGGGCATTATGAGTTCACGCGCTTTCTTTTTCAGTGCCTTGAGTTCCGGCTCCGTAAGGGGCTCCACATGTGATATCTGTTCGCTTCTCACCGCATTCTTGATAACGTTTTTCGCTATCCAGTCCGCATGTGAATCCACGAACCGCTTGATATCCGAGTTTCTTACAAACAGCGGTGCCTTTACCACAACGGAACCGTCCGGTTTAACCGCCAAAGAAAGAGTACGCCTGTGACTTTTTTCCACAAAGTATTCTATATCTGCCAATTTAAAGTAAAACTCCTTGCAGGGAAGACAGTTTCCGTCAACCCGTGCAAGGAATATTCTACCACCAACCGGCTTTTAAGAAAACCCTTAGATAACAGGAGGTGTAAGTATGCTTTTTACTATATTCTTTCTATTGTGGTATCGCCACAGAATACTCTTCCGTCGATAATGCACTGAATGCTGTTCTCATCCGAAGCATCCGGAAGTCCCACTATGGAGCAATCGCCTGCGGTAACTTTCACGTCGTTTATAATCTTCCATTCCTTTGGAATAAAAAGATTGGTTTCTCCCAGGCTGGTTCTTGTGTGAATATTGATTACACCGTTGGGAACCGTAACATTGTCAAAATATACGCTCATGGAGCCCATGGACAATACCAGGTCCACATCTTCAAGGCACTCGTCGCGGAAATATTTTGTGGATTCACCCATTTTCAAAGAAAAATAAGCGTGGTTACGGTCACTTTCATATCCGTATCTTCTGCTCAGGAAACTCCCTTTTCCCGAGCGATTCGGAAAAAAATGCTCAAAACCCGCCGTAAGCAAGCACGCGGCAATGATTACCGGCCAGGGTGTGATGGCCGTAAGGTGCCAGGGCTTTGCAAAAATAATACAAATGATGGCTACAGGGAAGAATACCCCGCCAAAGCTAAGCTGCAGTAAACTGTTAACGGCCACAAATACAAGGCCGATGGCAACTATGCCCCAGAACCAGCCCACACCGAAAAATGTGAACTTAAAGTCCAATACACCAAGTTTCCAAAGTATCAGCCCTACTCCAAGGGCAATAAGAATAATTCCTGAAAAATAATTCCTGGATCTGTTCATATCTATCCTCCTAAACTGACAAAGAATCTTTAAGCGATTTATAGTAATTTCTGGAGCAGTACACAATTTTGTGGGAGTGCTGAAACTCCACTTTGCTGGCTCCCGTAAGATTTCTGGTAATGGAATAAACCTTTTTTACATTAAGTATGGCTGACTTGGATACCCTTATGAAGGTTCTCGGAAGTCTGTCCTCAAGCTCGTAAAGCTTGTACTTAACATCGAATTCGTCATCGGCTGTATGGGCCCTTATACAACCGCTGTCGGTTTCAAAGAAGAGGACGTTATCCAAAGGGAGGAAAAACTCCGTATCTTCTTTGTAAAAAACGATTTGTTCCTTTTGGCTCGCCGCGGAAGAAATCAGGCTCTGAAGCTTCAAAACATCTTCGTCCACCTTCCCGCATCGAATCACCACTTCGCTCTCATTAAGTTGTTCATCGATTTCGATTTTAACTTTAAAGTTGTTCATAGCTTAATTATACATACGGAATCCCGTAAATAAAGGCTTTTTAACTAAGCGGTAAATTTTTTGCACTAAGAGGTACAAAAAAACGCTTTAAGTGATTTTCCTTCCTTGACTGACACTTGTATGTGTGGGAAAATAAGTTGCAAAGCGGTACATCCTCTTTGCGGGGAGGATGTGTCGCTATTTTATTGAGAAGGAGATTCTTATTATGGAAAAGTTTTTCAAATTAAAGGAAAACAACACCACCGTAAGGACCGAAATCATTGCGGGCCTTACAACCTTCATGACAATGGCTTACATCATTGCCCTTAACCCCAACCTTTTGACGGGTTTCGGCGCCGAGGGACAGAGCCTTTGGAACGGAGTATTTCTTGCTACCTGTATTGCTTCCGCAATCGGTACCATCTTTATGGGCTTAGTAGCCAACAAACCCTTTGCCATGGCTCCCGGTATGGGACTTAACAGTTTCTTTGCCGTAGTTGTGGCCAACATTGTGGGCATCACCGGACTATCTTATCTTCAGTCCTTCAGAGCGGCCCTCTGCATCATCTTAATCGAAGGTGTGGTATTCATCGTTCTTTCTATACTTAATGTAAGAGAAAAAATCGTTGAAGCCATTCCGCTTCCCATCAGAATCGGTATCGGACCCGCCATCGGTATGATGCTTATGAACATCGGCTTTGGCTCCAACGTAGGTATCTACGGCGAAAACGGCGGACCTTCCTATGTAATGCGCGATTTCTTTGGCGCCCTTACGGCTAAATCTGCCAAAGAAGCCATGGGCAGCGCTTTCCCCGTAATGGTTCTTACCGTTGTGACCATTTTCTTTGGCCTGTTCTTAATCATCGGCCTTGAGCACAAGAAAGTTAAAGGCGCGGTACTCTTTGGTATGCTCGGTGCATCTGCTTTGTACTGGGCAGGCGAGGCTATCTTCCTTAAGGTTAATCCTTTCGAAAGCCTCAAGAGTGCTTCCTTCCTGCCTCCTTTTGCCGATATGGCAGAGACCACACTCTTTGCTCTTGATTTCAAGACATTTGTAAGTATCGGTTGGGTTACCATCATTACTCTTGTTATTACCTTCTGTATCATCGATATGTTTGATACCATCGGCACCTTAGTCGGAACCGCAAGCCGCGCAGGTATGCTTGACAAAGAAGGCAATATGCCCAAGATGCGTGAAGCTCTTCTTTCTGACGCAGTCGGCACAGTAGCAGGTTCCCTTACAGGTACTTCTACCGTTACCACATTCGTAGAATCCGCATCCGGCGTTGAAGCAGGCGGACGTACCGGTCTTACCGCAATCACAACCGGTATCATGTTCTTACTCTGCATGTTCATCGCACCCATCGCAGGCATCATTCCCGCTGCCGCTACTTCCGCAGCACTTATCTACGTAGGATTCTTAATGCTTGCCAACCTTAAGAAGATTGATTTCTCCGATGCATCACAGCTTATTCCCGTGGCCATCATGCTTATTGCAATGCCCATTTCAAGTTCCATCGGACACGGCATCGGACTTGCCCTTATTTCTTACTCATTCATCAAGATCTGCACCGGCAAGGCCAAGGACGTATCAATCCTCACCTACGTGCTTTCAATATTGTTTATTGTTAAGTTCTTCGTAGCTTTATAATTTATTGCATAGTTAAAGCCGTCGCGGCGTGTGCTGCGGCGGCTTTTTATTATTGTAAGGCGCTCCTTCTGTTTATATCTACCACTTTACATTGTATGCCTTTTTCTTTGAACTTTTCAAAAAGAGTGGCAGCATCAGTGTTCATCTTAAACTCCAGTTCTTCCGGATACAAAGGGACAACCTCATAGAAATTAATGGTCTTTCCCGATGAAGTCCTAAGCCTTATATCTCCCTGTTCGTTTTCCGCACAATCCAATATTACGCTGTTAAATCCTGTGTTGGACGCATAAGCAGAGCCCTCTGCATCATCCTGGGTAGTGTGACCATATGAAAGCCATGTGTCGCATTGAATCGGAAGCCTTGCAGTGCTTTTAAGCACCCTCATTGGCCAGTAATCTTTTTCATCGTTACTTTGGATATTCCACCCTTTGGGCAGATAAATTATGTATTCTGCATGGGCAATATCATATTTTTCCCACTGCTTTGGAATATTCATGGCATAAGCCCCTGCGCCCATGGTAACAAGCTTGTAATACGGCTTGTCATCGGAAGGCGGCACTATACACACATCCAGATGTATATCCGGAGAAACTATCTCATGAAATACATTCTCATAGGAGCCGAAAGAATCCTCTATGTATTTGTCCAATTCAGCGATTTCATCCTCGGTATATAAATACATAGGACCTTTTGATCTGCCGGAGCCCCCAAATTTCTTTTTAAATATGTCCAATAATCCCATAAGCCCCTCCTGCTTTTATTTTTGAATTATTATATCAAAATAAAGGCGCACGCTCCAGAAAAAATATACTGCATTCGGCTATTTCCGGCGACTGGTATCAATATGAAATTTGATGGCATTTTGAGAGTAAATCAGTCGTTTTCGACTCCCATTTTGTCCATTAGCGTATCAATACGAAAGTCGAAATAAAATTGAGAGGAGAAATCCTCGAAATCTCCTCTCAATTCAAAACAAATTTTATATTGATACAAAATCGGTATTCTTTTGCCCTGAAATGTGGGCAATTACTCTCAAAATGAATGCAAATCCTGTATTGATACTTTCTTTGGCCGGTTAAGCCTTATTCTGCGGATGTTTCTCTTGTATCCACCGGAATCTGAATGTACTCGAGGGGATTGACATACTTATCTTTTATCTTGAGTTCCAGATGAAGGTGGGGGCCGGTTGAATTGCCCGTGGAGCCGACGGTTCCTACCACGTCACCTGCTTTAACCTTGTCGCCTTCTTTGACTTTGATTTCATCAAGATGGGCGTATCTGTATAATATGTCGTCATTCACTTTTATGGCGACGGTATTTCCTCTTTCTCCGTCCCAGCCTGCGGTTTCAACAGTTCCGCCGCATGCTGCAAGAAGTTCTGTGCCCAAAGGTGCGGCAAAATCGGTTGCTCCGTGATATGTTTTCTCTCCGGTATCAAAATTCTGACCCATTTCTCCGAAACGGTGTGTGATAGCGTACTCAGCCGTAACTGCAAACGGGCTCGTCCAGGTAATCACTTCAGCCTCCCCGGTATCGCCCGAAGAAACGTCTTCCGTAACGGTATCATAGGTTATGCTTCCGACTATAGTTTCAGCCTCGGCCGGCGTCTCCGTAACGGTCGCCTCTTCAGTATCTGAAATTACATTAACAGTCTTGCTGTCTTCTAAATCGCTAACATTCTCGGATACATCGCCCTCAGCCATCGATTTTTGAGGAAGCAGTATAAAGCAGGCCGCTATCACTGCCGCAGTTATTACTACGCCCGCTATTGTGGCGATAATGCCTTTCTTTTTAAGTTTCATGATGTTCTTGACCCTCCTCTTCGTGTCGGTCTCTCCGAAGGCGGTGGGGGCAAGGCTTACGAAACGTTCTTCCGTGGAATAGTAGAGAAGCCATCTTGAGTACTCTTCTTTTTTCTCCATGCCGGCGCGGCGGATTACGGCTTCGTCGCAGCTAAGCTCCATATCAAGGTTAAAGAGCTTAAAGGCAACCCACGCAAGGGGATTCACCCAGTATGCACAAAGAATCAGAAACGCAAGCAGTTTAAAGTAAACGTCGCCCCTTCTGATATGGGTCTTCTCATGCTCAATCACAAAGCTCATGGCGCTTATGTCGCAGTCCGAAGGCACATAAACCCTCGGCTTTACAAATCCGAAAGCCATGGGGGATTCGATGTAATCGCACCGATACAGCCCCGATTCTTCTTTGAAAGAAACCGCTGTGGCCTTTTTGACCTTAACGTAATTAAAGATTCCGTACACAAGCATCAAAAGAACGCCTGTCACCCATATTCCAAAGAGTATTGCGGGAAGTATATCCCTTGCAGTCAGGGAAGCTTTCGCAGCAGTCACAGTCCTCTCGGGCGCCGCAAACTCAAATATGTACTTCTGCCCCTGCTCCACAGCCCTGCCGATAGTCTCGGCTATGCCGGACTCCGCTTGAGATGCTCTGAACTTGGGAAATTTAATATGCACGCCTATATCAAAAAGTGCCCTTACTCCTAAGCCCGCCCAAAGAAAATACGAATATCTCTTGGGAAGCTTCTTAAGAAGCAGACGTCCCACAAGAATAGCCACAATCACCATGGACAAAAAAATATTCTTACGCGCAAAAGCCAGGAAAATTTCGGAGGCTTTAATCAGTAATCCGTTCATTCTATTCCTCCTTATATTTTTCTATAAGCTTCCTAAGCTCAAGGGCTTCTTCCTCTGAAATCTTCTTGCCGCCGTAAAAGGCCGCAAACATGTCAAAGAAAGAGCCTCCGAAGGTTTTGTCCACAAATTCTACAGTAGCTTCCTTTTCAGCTACGTCACGGCCTATAAGCACGTTTATTGTGGCATTGTCACTAACAATGTAGCCCTTCTCGCACATCTTCTTAATCATGGTATAGGTGGTAGACTTCTTCCACCCGAATGCCTTGTCGCAAAGTTCCACGAGCCTGCCCGAATTCACCGGCGCATTGTCCCATATCACCTGCATAAATCTGTATTCGCCTTCAAAAAGTTTTTCGTGTTCCATTTCATACTCCTGTTGGTCTATTGCAATCGACTTGTCTTAAGTCTATCGCAGTAGACCCGCTTTGTCAAGCCCGTTTTTTGAGGGCCACAATCGGTCTGCCATAAGTTTCCCCCGCAGACACGTTCGCACTCTGTTCTTTGTCGTAACGGACACATAAGCGGCTTGAGGGACACCCGCTAAGTGCCGACGAGTCGAAAAGGTCCGCGGTGAAAACTTATGGCAGA
>JAEEGK010021097.1_pt1 | contig 13792 bp, 7 predicted proteins | sample 8958771 | NCBI WGS metagenome assembly JAEEGK01 (sample SAMN16246547, study PRJNA631951) | gut metagenome | biome: gut microbiome; feature: rumen; material: SC-attached | host: Bos | place: Iran: Karaj | collected 2018-10 | reverse complement strand
ATTAAAAAAAAAATATTATATTTATTTATTATTTTTTTTCCTTTTTATTCTTATTTTTTATTTATAATTTATGCAAAAAATTTAACCATTAAATTTATTACTATAAATAATTATATCTTTTTTTCCTCGGAGAAATAATATTTTTAGAAAAAAAACTACCTTTTTTATATAAAAAGAAAAAAAAAATAAACATCATATAATTTTACAACTCGCATTACAACAAGTATCTCTAACATATTTATCTTCATTAGGCATTCCAGAAATATAATTATATCTTTTAATACTTTCAATTTCAACAATTTCAGTAAATGGAACAGAATCAATTTGATCAATAAAAGTAACTTTAACACTTTTTTTATTTTTATGATTTATTTCTATTCCATTTCTATCAACTCTAACTTTTTTATTATTATTAGTATTTCTAGATATTTTAGGAGCAAACCTATCTATATTTAAAGTTAAAGGTTTTTTAGTTCTTATAGGAGAATTAAATCTCTTTGATTTTATTGTTTCATTTGAATTTAATTTTTGATAATTTTGAACATTATTAGTTATTGATGCTTTTATTTTCGAATTTTCAAAAGTTGACATTTCATTATCTTCTAATTTCATTGGACTTAAAATATTCTGTTGAAAAATATTTCTTGTTCTTATTGGAGAATTTATTGGTAATTTTTTAATCGGTTGTTTTGTACTTAAAGGAGGTAATTTATGTAATATAATAGCATTTTCTTTTATTTTTTGTACTGAAGGTTCAGACATATTAAAAATTAATTTATGTATTTTTATAAATAATAAAAAATATAATTTATAAAATGTTTAAATTATTATACTTTCTTTCTTTACTTGAATGGAAATTTTTTCTATTTCTTTCTTATATTTCGCATTTTAAAATATTTGATAAAATCTTTTATTTGTTAATGGGAATAAAAAATAAAAAAAATGAATATTAATATTTCAATTTAATGATTAAATTTTAATTAGCATAATTAGTCTAGTGGTAGGACAGCAGCTTCCCAAGCTGAGAACCCGTGTTCGATTCCCGGATTATGCATTCTTTTTTTGTTTTTTAATAAGTGAATAATAATAAAAATAAAGAAAAGTCAAAATTATAAAAAAATAATAAATTTTAATCTAAATATATAAGTGAAAAAAAAATAAAAAAATAAAAATGTCTTCAGTTGATTATTGGAAAAGTCCTTTACCTTTAATTAATGATACAAATATTCAACATTTTATTAATCAATATGTGATTATTCATGGAAAAGTTCAAAGTATAAATAACAATACTCTGTCTTTATTAGTTAATCCTTCAACAAATATTGAAATATTAATTAATGGATTTAATCAAAAATTTGATGAAGGAACTTTCTTAAAAATTATTGGTAAAGTTGAAAGTGATAAATCCATTGAATATGTTGATAATATTGTTTTGGAAAATGATTTTGATTTAGATTTGTGTAATCAAGTTGTTCCTTTGTGGAATCATAAAGAAGTAGCGGGATTTTTTTATTTATAAAATAAATAATTTTTATTTTTTTTTATTTTTAAGAATCATAAAAATGAATAATTGATATTTTAATATTGTATTTTTCTTAGTTAAAACATTCAAATTAAATTCTAAACTACTTTCTCATATTTTTAAAAAACAAAAAATAAGGAATAAAAAAGAAAACAAATATTAAAAATGAAATGAAACAAAATTACAAAAAAATAAAAAAAATAAAAGTATAAAATGGAAATCCTAACATCTTATTTAAAATCAATTGGTGTTAGATACAAATTATATGATATCATCCTTAATTTTTAAAATGTCAAGGATGTGGATTTAAAGGAGATATTTATGTAATAAGATTATGTGAAATTAAAAATCTATGTCTTTTCTATTTTTGTTTTTATAAATTATTATTATATACTTTATATATGAGGTAAAGATTTCATTTTTTATACTGTTCAAAATTATAACCTTAAGAAAAATTAAAAACTTTTAGACCTTGTTATTTTTTTTTTGAGTTTCCTCTTCAAGTATATTTAAATTTAAATTTTTTTTCTTATTTATTTTTATAGAAATATAATTTTTTTCCAAAACATCTATTTCAAATTTATATTTTCATTGACATACAAATTTTGAAAAAATTAAATGAATTCATGTAGTGAACTTTATAAATGGAAAAAAATTTAAAAATTATTAATTTTTTAAATTTACTTTTATGAAGAAACTTATAATTTAAAAAATGTCATTAATGTATAATTACTCAGAAGATGAGAATTATATTTACATTAAAAACTTAAAATTAAAGAATAAATTAGTTTTATCAATTTCAAAGATAAATTCAGAAATAATATTATTAAATGAGCAAACTTCAAATTTAATTTCATTAAATAATAAAAAAGAAATATATGGAATAATGGGAATAATAAATATTAGTTTAATTCCTTGTTTAATTATAATTTCAAAAGTATTTGATTATACTAATGGTTTAGGACAAATATATAAAATTGAAAAATTAAATTATATTATTTTAAACAAGGAATATAATAATCAAAAAGAAATTGAAATTGAAGAAAATTTTAAAAATTATTCTAACACAATTATTCAATCTTCTATTTTTTTTTCTTATATTTTAGATTTAAGTAACAAAGATGATAAATATTTATATAATTATGATATGTTAAATGCTTTTATAGAAAATGATAATTTAAAATATTATTATTGTAAATGTATTCAAGGTCATATTGGCTTTTTTAATATGAAATTTTATGGATATGAATTTTTATTTTATTTTATTTCAAAAAAAAATATCTTTTTAAAAAATTATGAAGTATATAAAACAAAAATATTATATAATTTAAGTAATGGAGATAGTTTTAGTTTTAAAGTTTATTCTACATATGATAATCATTTGTCAAAAAAATTTAATAATGAGTTAATAGATGTATTAAATTTTCAATCAAATATAATAATTTTTACAAATAATTTAAATTTAATAGATGAAAAAACAAAAGAAGAAAATTTAACAGTTATATTAGATGAAAACAATATAAATATTCCAATTGAAAATTTATTAAATATAGGATTTAATTATAAAAAATCAACAAATTATTTTTCATCTCTATTTTATAAAGAAGAAGATTCAATTCAAAAAGTAGGTTGTATAATAATAACTTCAGGTTATGAAGAAATGGTAAATATTCTTGAAAAAATAATAAATGAAAATATATTATTATGTTTTAATAATTATAATACTGGAATTTCTAATACGTATTATAATTTATTTAATCAAGAAAAAGGAAAAAAAATAACAAATAAAGAAATAATTAATAATATAAGATTTAATGAACTTTTAAAAAAAATAATTGAAATGTATAAAATATCTTTAAAAAGATTAGAAAGCTTTCGTTTAATAGATGAAAGAATAAATTCAAATATAACAGCTTTTAATCAAATAACTTCAAAAATAGAAAATATAAATAAACTAAGTATATATATATTAACCTATAATATTGCAGCTCAAAATTTATCTGATTTTAATATAGAAAGTATATTATTTCCTGAAAAACATAAAAAATATTTCACAAAAGAATTTTCACCTGATTTTATTTGTATTGGTTTTCAAGAAATTGTTGAATTAAATGTATCAAATGTTTTTTTTAAATCAAATAATTCTTTAATTAATAGTTTAACAGAAAAAATTTCAAAAACTCTTTTTTCTAAATATCAATTCCAATTATTATATAAAGAACATATGGTAGGAGTATTATTTTTATTTTATGTGAAAACTCCTTTAATACCTTTAATTTCAGAAATTAATGTTTCATTTTGTAAAACTGGATTTATTGGTTTAAGTGGAAATAAAGGTTATTTAATGTTACAATTTAATTTTAAAAATAAATACTTTGTTTTTACAACAGGACACTTAACTGCAGGAGAAAATAAAGAAAATTTAACTCAAAGACAAAATGAATTAAATAGTATTTTAACTACTTATTTTTCCAATTCAAAAAGACCTGAATATTTATTAAATGACTTTTATTTTATTTTTGGCGATTTAAATTTTAGAATTAAAATTCATAAAGATAATATATCTAAACAAGATTATATTGATAAAAATAATTTATTAAATATTAAAGACACTTTATTTTTATCTGATGAATTACACATATTTTTATCTAATAATAAAAAGATAAATGAAGGTAAAATTAATTTTTTACCTACTTTTAAATATATTAAAAATTCAAATAATTATGATTTAAAAAAAAGAATTCCTTCATGGACAGATAGAATATTATTTGGTAATTCAAAAGGCAATTATATAAATCAAATATTTTATGATGATATTGATGTACTTATTTCAGATCATAGACCAGTTTCTTCTTTATTTGAAATAAATATTTAAATTTATAATTTTTATTATTATTTATTAATTTAATTATTTATGTATTTATATAAATCACTTTTTTTTTTGAGTATTCAATTATTAAACATATATTTAATATTCTAAATTTGTTTTTTCTTCTTCTTTAATATTATTCATAATTTTTTTAAATTTTACTATTTTTATTTTGAATTACTATTGAATTTATTTTTAATTTATTTAATAAAATTTTATAAGAATATGAATAAGTTTTATTTTCATTGTGATGATGAATTTCCGCATTTTATTATTTTATTAGATAATAATGATTTTGCTTTTAGAAATTTAAATCAAATAAATATTTTTTCTCAAAAACCTTATATAAAGAAACTTATAATTAATATTCAAAATAGTTCAATAAATTCAAAATTATTTAAAATGAAAAAAAATAGAATAATTTATTCATCAAATACTTTTATTTTAATTATTGAATTATTAAATAGTAATACACAATATAAAATAATTCAAACAATTAATTTTGAATATATAAATTTTTGTCAATTTTTTGAAAATTTAAATGGTGATTTATACTTTAATTCAGGAATAATTTATATTTATAAAAAAATAAATAACCAAAGTTATATATTAATGACAAATTTAAAATATAAAAATAAAATTGATTACTTTTATCAATTACCAAATAATGAATTATTAATTTGTGATTGTTTAAATTTAAAATTTATAAATTTAAATTCTTATCAATTAATATATCAAACTCAAATTGAAAAATATTTAAAAATTAAAGATATGAAAATGTTAGATTTTAAAATTTTAATAATATTAAATTCAATAAATGTTTTTTATTTTATAAATATTTTTACTCATCAAATAATAAATACTTATAAATGTGACTTATACTATGAATTTTTTTCATTAAAGTTTATTAATAAAAATTCTGTTTTAATATGTTTCATAAGAGAATATGAAGAAGAAATGGAATGTTATCAAGGAGAAAATTTCCCTTTTAGATTTTTATCATATTTAACATATCAAATAGATTTAAATAATTGTAAAATTGAAAAAAATGAAAATGAATCAATTGGTTTAACACAAAGTTGTGGGAATTTCAATAAAATAATATTATTGGATAATGGTATATTAATAATAGAAACATCATCAGAAATATTTTCCTTTGAAAAAATAAATATATGACTTAAAAAATTAAAAATAAATAAATAAACAAAAAAATAATAATTTATGAATAATTAACAATTAAAAAAATTATAAATAAAGTTTATTCATCATAAATATTTTTTAAAAATTTAATAAATTCAACTTTAGTGTCATAATTACTAGTTTCTGTGACATTTTTAATAAAAGCATCATTGAAATAACTAATTTTATTATAGATTTTAATATTTTTACAAGGTTGAATAAGAAATCCTTTATTACAAACATATTTCTCAACAACTTGAAAAGAAGGTTCAACTCCAATTTTAGAATTACTATATATAATATAAATAATTTTAAATTTATTCTCATCATCATAAAAACTTTGTAAATGAACAATATAAGAATAATTTAATTCTATTTCACCTAAAGAATCTTTTAAACCTGAAAATCTAACAAAAACTTCATCCATATCATTTTCTTTAATAATTTCAGAAATAACTCCTTTCATTGTATTAGGTAAATTATTTTTTTTTATTATATCTTCTATATCTATTGTCATTGCTGTGTCTATTGTTATTATTTTATATGTTATGTTTCTATATGTAACATAAGGAAATTCTATTCTTTCTGTTCCTTCTGATTCCATTTCTAATAATTCTATAAATCCTTTTATTTTTGTTCTTTCTTTCTCTGTTATTGTTCTTTCATTTTTATTTTCTTTTGTTAATGTTATTATTATTATTATCAAAAGTAATTTCATTTTTTTATCTTTTTAATTTATTTTTGGTTGATTTTTTCAATCATAATAATTTTAATAAAGAGAAATTAATAATTTGTTTTTTCATTTATTATTAATAATCTAATGAATAAAAATTATAATATGGGAAGTAGTTCATCTAATACAAAAAAAAAGGGTGATAATAAAAAAAAGGTAACTATTAGTAATAAAAATCCAAACATTAAAAAAGAAGACAAAGAAAATAATAATTTAAAAAAAAAAAAGGATATAAAAAGTAAATATGTTGGAATTTGGAAATCAAAAAATTGGGAAAAAGCAAAAAAAATATTAAAAAAAAAATATACAGAAGCAGATTATTCCGAATTATTTAACATAAATAAAGATCTTAAAACGAAAACAATAAATAATTTTGAAAGATTAAAAAATCAAATAAGTAAAGAAGCAATATTTGATTTTATTTTACCATTAATTCAATCAATAGCATTAACATCAGAAGAAATAAAAAAAGATTTTTTTCTGTTAACAAATAATAATAATGAAATAATTGAATTAACTCAATTTGAATGTGCTTCGATTCTTTCAACTTTTTTTTTAGATATGTTTGGAAATGAAACAGAAGGAAGAAATATTAAAGAATTAGAAAATGGTAATTATAAGATTTATGATTTTCCTGAATTAAGTTTTATTTATTATTTAATGGGAAATGGAATTCTTTATGAAAAATTTTTATTTATGATTAGATATTTTATTAAAATTGGAATTAGAATGGCTTCTCAAAATAAACTTTCTAAAGTTGAACATTGTAGTTTTATTTCTTCAAAAGAAGATATTTTAAATAAAGTTAAAGATTATAAAGATAAATTCAATGAAATATATAATTTTGATAAAGAATTAAATAATGATTTTGATTGCCAAAGAAATAGTATTTTAAAAATACATTTAAATGAATTTGATCCTTATATTTATAATAAAAACTTAAATGAAAATCAATTTGAAAAAAACGAAATGAATAATGAATTAAATAATGAAATTAAACTTTTTTTAAAAAGCGAATTAAAACCTAATGAAGATAAAATGGTGAAAAAAATAAAAGAAGAAGTATTTATTAAAAACAATGAAAAAATAAATAAAGAAATAATAGAAAAAGTAAAAATTCATTTATTATCAATGACGGAAGAAAAAGAAAGTATAATCGTAAATTTTGCAAATAAATATTTAGGAGGAGGATGTATGAATAGAGGAAGTGTTCAAGAAGAAATATTATTATTAATATGTCCTGAAATTTTAGTAGCAAGAGCATTTGTAAAAAAAATGAATAATATTCAATCAATATCAATGTCAGGCTTTGAACAATTTAGTGATTATACTGGATATGGAGGAAGCTTAAAGTTTAAAGGTGATTATCATGATAATCGTATTTATGAAAATAATTCTTTTAAATCACTTATGATTGCAGTTGATGCTTTACCTATTTTTCAACTTAAATGTGATCAATTTGATTTTATTGTTAGTTTCAGAGAGTTTATTAAATTCATAACTGGATTACAAGGAAATGCTGATTTAAAATTAAATTCTTGTTCTACTGGAAAATGGGGTTGTGGTGTTTTTGGAGGAAATGTTTATATTAAATTTTTAATACAGTTTTTAGCTTGTTTATTTGCTGATATTGAATTTCAATTTTCTTGCTATCATGATGAGAAGAATAAAATTGCTTTTGAAAAATTCATTGAGAGTTTTAAAAATATTATTACTGAAAAAAATGTTACTAAAGGAATTGTTTTCAAAGCTTTTTGTGATATGGAAGTTAAAAAAGAAAAAGAAATTTTAAATGATTATTTAGGAATGTTAAAACAATTAATTTGATATTTTTTATTAAAAGAAAAATATATTTTAATTTATTAAATTTATTAAATTAAAAGAATATTCAAATAAGATGTAAAATTTTTATAATAAAAAAGTTATTAAAATAAGATAATTCTGTTTTCTAATTTAAATCCAAAATATATAATTAACATTTTAGATTGATTAAATAAAAAATCATTTGTTTTACATGACATAATTTAAGTGGTTTAAAAATTAATTTAAACTTTGTATTTTTTCATCAATAATATTATTATATTGTTGAAGAAGGAATTTTATTAAACATAAATTTTCTTTTTCTTGTGTATTTTCCTTTAAAAGTTTAACTGTTTCTTTATCAAAAAATAAAAAATAATTTTTTAACTCCTTACAACATTTATAGTGATTTTCAAGTTCAAATTCATAAAACCTTTTTCCACATTTACACAAAATCATATTAGCTTCCATAAATTAATAATTTTCTTTAAATAAAAATATTATAAACTAAAAAAAACACATAGAATTAAAAAAATAACTATATAAAACATGAATAAGTATAATTAATTTAAAATGATAATATACGAGAATTCAAAATTTGTTTTTTTATATTTTTTAAAATGTGTTAACATATTTTATTCTCATAATATTTAATTGAAATAAAAGTTCTAATTAAAATAAATGATATTAAATTGTTTTTTATGAAAAAATAAATAATTTTAAAAAATATTTTAATTTAAAATAATTACATAATTAAAATATATAAAATATCTCAAAACTTAATATTTATTTTCAATCCAACTTTCCAATTCTTGTGTATTATTAATAACAGAAATGGGAATAATTTTTAAAATACATCTTGAAACACTTAATAAATGAATAAGATGATTAACAAAGCAAAAACCAATATAAACACATAATAAAATAACCATAAAGAAAAAAGTAATTGTAAGAACAACCACATAATTTCTTTTTTGCTTTAATAACTTATATAAAGAATCTATACAAATTTGAGAAAAATTATTAGAAATAGGAATTATATATTTATAAAAAATAGTTTCTAAATTTTTAAAAGAAATTGCAGAAAATAAATAATAATTCTTAAATTCAACTTCGGTTCCATTATCTAAAGTAAAAGTATTATCTTTATAAATAACTTGATCATTATATAAATCATCCACAATTTCATCAATTAATTTTAATAAAGAATCAGTATTATTAGCACTTTGAATTAAAATATCATCCATACATATAGAATATTCACTTGAATTAAAAGGTAAAATAGCTTTACAAGCATTTAATAAAAATTGATCATTATAAAAAATATTTAAATCATCAAATAAACTTATTCCTTGAACAATAAATTGATTTTGAGTTTTATCAATAATATCATTAAATTCTAAATTTTTTGTTATTTTACATTCATTCATCATACATTTTACTTTTAATATTGAAGCTGATGCTCTTAAAATTTTTCCATACATAAATTTTTCTACTTTAATTAATTTATTTGTTGAATTTACCATTGAATTTGTTATTAAATATATTGGAATAACAAATGCACATAAAATACAAAATAATAAAAAAGTTTGAAAATATGAAAAATTTAATATTTTTAAAGGAATTACTCTTTTTGATTCTATATTATATTCATTTGATATTACTAAAGGATTTATTAATGAATGATTATTCATATTTATACTTCCCATTATTGTTTTTTGATTTATTGTATTTTCTACATTACTTTTTACTGATGCATGTTCTGATTTTTGAGAATCTTTTTCTGAAATTTTTTTTAAGTTTATACCAAAATTTTCGATTTTTTTTATTGTTTCCTCTATTCTTTCTAATTTTATCTTTGTTACTTTTATTACTCCTTCAGCCATATTTTCATTTGTTAAATGTAATAAAAGAGAATAAATAACACAAAAAGTTACCATTAGACAAGCATATATTAATAATATAATAAATAATATTGTTCTTGATGAACTATTTGATTTTTCAAATAATTTTGGAATTATTTTTATTTTTAAATATTGATTTGGTATTATATTATCATATGAATTTTCAATAGATGAAAAACTAATAAATTGAATATAACTTCTTACATGTTCATCTATTAAAACATCTTCTTTATTTATTTTAAAATATTTATTCATTAAAAGAGAATTTATATCACTTAAAACTTGAGAAAGACCTAAAGGAAAAGCTTCAGAATCTTTTAATCTATTATAATAATAAGTTATATTTTCTTTATCCCAAAAATATATATTTTGCTCTTTATTATTAATATATTTTCCTATATTATATTCCAATGAACCAAAATATTTTGTTATATTATTATATATTAAATAATTATTTTTTTTCATTTCCATAAAATATTCATAATTATCTTCAATATATGAATTAAATTTATAATTTTGATTCAAATTTATATTATCGAAAAGAGCTCTTAAAGAAACTAAAGTTCCTATTAAATTAGTCATCCAAATTGTAGTTTGAAATAATTCTATATTTAATTGATTAGACAAAGTTAAAGTATCAAAAATTGCATAAAATAAAATTAAATAAATTATCCCATAAATAACAGTTAATACAGAAATACAAAAAACTGAAATTTTAATATATTTCAAAGTATAAAAATTAGATACATTATTTAATAAATTAGCTCTTATTTCTTCAATTCTATTTTTTTTAACTAAATCAGAGTTAAATCCTGATTGAGAAGTTTGAGAAGAATTTTCATCATCTTGAATTTCATTTTTTTTAGTTCCATGAACCATACTTAATTTATTAATATCTTCTTTACATAAATTTAATGTTTGTTGAAAATTTTTATTTTCAGTTGATAAAGAATAAAAATTGTTAACTTGTTGAAGAATATTATTTTTCTCATCACCAAATATTTCATATAAAGGTTGAATAGCTTCAATTTTTTCTTTTTTATATTTAATAATTTTAGGATCATTTTCACCTAAACTTTCTTCTTCACTTTTATTACAATTATTCTTATTATCAATACATCTAATTATATAAGACATATATTTATTCCCATATTTATATCTATCAAAAGTAAAATTAAATTTATAATCACTTGATTGAGATTCTGCATTACAATTATCAATATAATCTTCTAATTCATCAAATCTACCTAATTCAAATAAATTTCTATATTTCTTTATTTTTTCTATAAATTCTTTCTCTTCTTCATTTTTCTTATTAAATTCTATCTTTGATTGAGAAAGAGTAGCATAAGAATTATCTAAAGGATTATTTGCTTTTTTTGTTTCTTTATTATCATTTATTGTTACTTTATATTCTGGAGTTGTAGTTACTAATTCAGGAATTGGAGTCATATTTGGAGTTGGAGTATCTTTATTTAAATTATTGTTAAGATTTAAATTTTTATTACTTATTGTTTTTTTATTTGGAGTCATATTACTTAGTTTATTTACTTTATTCTGTTTTGAAATATTTGATATTGATGAATTTCTATCATCATCTACTAATAAATCACTTTCACCAAATTCAGATTCTATTACATTATCATCTTCTTCTTCTATATTATCTATTTCTCCTACAATCATTGTTTTTGCTCTATCAAAATTATTTTTTTTATTTGTTATTTCTGCATAATCTATTAAAAATTGAGGTAATCTTATTTCATATTCTAATTCAATATTTTCATTAATTTCTATATTTTCATGTTCTTTTTCTTCTAAATTCTCATTTACTATTGAGCCGTCTAATATATTTGTATTTAAGTTATTATTATTATTATTATTATTCTTAGGATTATTACTCACTGAAGAAGAATCTAATAGTGAATTTGCTTTTTTTACTTCTTTTACATTTTGCTTTTTTCCTTTGAGAAATATTTTATAAAAATTAACAAATTTTTTGCAAATAACATAAAAGGGAATATCATTTTCTTGGAATAATAAATTATTATCTATATTTAATTCTTTCATTAATTTTAAACTCATTCCTTGAATTATAAATTTTGAATCTATGAATATAATATCATCTATATTTTCTTTTGAAAAAAGAGAAATAAAAAATACATTTTCATTTAACATTGGAAATAATTTTACTATTAATTTTATCATTATTATTGCATTATCTTTATCTTTTCCTAATGAACGTAAACCTTTTTTATCTATTATAATTTTTTCTCCTACATTAAAATATTTTTCTATAAATTTCTTATGAAGAGAAGCATAATTTTTTGGCATTAAAATACTTACATTATTTCCTTTTAATTCTTCATTATTATATTTGAATATTGTTTCAGTTTCTAAATTTATTTTTTCAATTATTCCTTCTTTTCCTTTATCTCCATTAGCAATGATAATACCAGTATCTTTATTAAATAAAAGAGAATAATAATTTTGAGTTAAATTATCAGTAAAAGATTCATTTTTTCTTCTTAAATTATCTAAATCTCTTTTTTTTAAATCATCATCATTTATTTGTTCTACATATTCACTATATAAATCAAATAAGTCATTAACACCATTATATATTTGTAATAATTTATTCCATAAATTTTCTACTTTTTCTTTAGTTAATCTTATATGATCAGTTAAAGTAAACATTTTATTATAATTTATTTGTTTATTTGAATCAACATATTGATTTTTTAAAGACTTCCAAAATTCTAAAGATAAATTTACATCATTATTAATTTCTTCAATAAATTGCTGTGATAAATCATCATATTTAAAATATATAGTAACATTTAAATCTTCTAAAGAAGTACATTGTTCATTTGGTGCTTTAAATTTTTCAATTAAAGCTTTAGAAATTTTAATTTTTAATCTTTCAAAAGAAAATTGTTCTTGAAAACTTAATTTCATTTCTTTAACTTTTTTATAATAATACATAGCTTGACAATAATTTCCAATAATTTCTAAATAATATAAAGAAAGATTAATAATCATATCAGGAGAATAATGATTATCATAAAGGAAATAATTAGTAACAATAATGATATAATTAATAAGAAAAACTCTATCTTCAATAAGTAATTTACTTCTATCACTCCATTCTTCAGTAATAGGTAAATATAACTTTTGATTCTTTTTTGCTAAACATTCAGGATTAGGACATTCAATAGGATGCATTTCCATAATTCCTGCTAAAACTGCTCTGTCTTCTGGATTTTCTTCAATATGATTTATTTTATCTATTAGATTTTTTAAATAATATAAAAAATGACTTTTATTCCTTATTTTATGAAAGGGAGTATCTAAAAATATATTTTCTTCTATTCTATATTTTAAATTAAAGAATAAATATAATACTATTGAACTTGATAATAAATATATTATTCCTTTCTCATGGAATTCTATATAAGCGAAAATTAAACTAAATATACTTGTCCATAAATATAATATATGATATAAGCCTGCTAAAATATTTGTGTTTTTGTCATAAAATAAATAGTGATCTATATAAAATTTAAAAAAAATGGCACTTGAAATAATATTATATAATAAAAAAATTTCTTTTGATAAATAATGTGCTTGGATTAAAAAAAGAGAAAAAAATATTGAATTAATACTTGAATAAATTTCATAATTACATGATATTCTTGAATAAAAAGAAGTTGATAAATACATTGAATCACAGTAAAAACATTGAAGAAATAGAATTACAATTACTGATAAAAGAAATAGTAAAATTG
>JAEEGK010021096.1_pt1 | contig 13792 bp, 5 predicted proteins | sample 8958771 | NCBI WGS metagenome assembly JAEEGK01 (sample SAMN16246547, study PRJNA631951) | gut metagenome | biome: gut microbiome; feature: rumen; material: SC-attached | host: Bos | place: Iran: Karaj | collected 2018-10 | reverse complement strand
TTTTAATTTTTTTTTTTGAGGTTTTTTTTTTATTTTTTTTTAATCTTTTTTGGAAAGGGTTTATTTTTTATTTTTTTTTAAATTAAATTTTTTTTTTTAATTATTTTTTTGAAAAAAAATTAATTTAATTTGTGTGGTTTATTTTTTGATTTATTATATTTATATTCATATTTTAATTAAATATTAATTAATGATTAAGTAGAAAAAAATATTATTCATTTATCAAATTAAATAGAATTAAAGATTATAATATTATTATTTAAACTCTTAATTTTTTGTTCTAATATATAAGGGTTTTTCTAAAATTTTATAATTTTTTTCAATCAAATATAAAAAATGACAATAAATAAAAAAGGGTTAAAATTGCCATTTCTTTAATTTTCAACTATAATCATAAAAACCATTGAAAAACATCAATCTATAATTTTAATATTCTTATTAAACATATATAACAATTGCATCCATATTTATTAAAAATTAACTGATTTAAAAAATTTAAAATTGCAAAATAAAACCCGAAAACAAGTAAAAGTTTAAAAATTAAATAAAAAAATTAAATTTTTCTAAAATTATAGATTCTGAAATTAAAAAATAAAACAATAACATAAGAAAAAGTTTGATTTTTCTACTATGCTATTATTTATTTTTTTATAAAATTAATAAAAAAATTTTTTTAATTATTTTATAACTCAATTTATTTAATATAAAAAAATAAACAAATGAATGAAAATAATATTTATATTTTTCAATCTTAATAAATTTTAATACTCAAATTTTTTGAACCCTAAATATATATACATTTAATACTTTATTAAAAATAATAGTCATTTATTTACATATATCAAATGATAATAAATAATTAATTGAATATCATATAATTTAATTAATATTTGATAAAGTTTCATATTTCTGTAATTGACTAAAAGAATCAAATGATATTATATTATCAATTACATTATCATATTCTGTATTTTTTTTTTTAAAAAACTTAACCAGAACTTCATTATTTTTAACAAGCATATTAAATTTTCTATTAACTTTACCAACTTCTTTTAATTCATTATATGATAAAAAATCAATTACTTTTACCCATAACATTTTTGTAATTAAGTTATTATATATAATTTTCTTATTATAATTAAAAAAAGTTTTTTTTAATGAATTAGGTTCAAAAGAAAAACAAGTACTTTTTATATTAGTTTCTTTAACAGAATTATTACTATTTGAAGTGATTGAATTAATAATAATTTCTCCTTTCTGCATATTGCAACCCATTTTTTATTTTATTAAAGAATTAAAAAAATAAATGAATGAAAAATATTTAATTATAAAGCATATGATTTATTTAGACAATTTTCTTTAGAAAATTTAGAAAGAAGATATATTTCAATTTACTGTCAAAAGGACCATTTTATTCTAATTTAATTTGATAATAATATAAGAAATAAAAATGAAAACTAAATAAAACTACTATATGGTAAATCAACTAATTTCAGAAGGTTATTATATAAAAAATATACTGTTAGTATATTAAATATTTGAAAGAATAAAAAACTCAAAACAAAATGTTCTAAATTTATTACATAAAATTATTATTTCAATTTTTTAATCATTTAATAAAATTAAAAAAAATGACTATTTTTCCGAATAATTAATAAAATGAAAGCCAATTCGATGATGGATTCAACCAAGATAACAAAATATTTCAAAAACCAAAAGCCTCCAATAATTTCTCAATTACAATCAAATTTTAAAGACCCATATTTTCCTCCAAATTTAAATTCAATTCAATCAAAAGATTCAAAAGGTGAATTCATAGATAAAGATGAAGGACCAAGTCTTTTAGAAGAATTAGGTGTATCAAAATCAGAAAAATTAACATGGAAAAGAGCAACAGAAATAAATAAAGATATGGTAATATTTAATGATAAAATAAGAATAAAAGAGATAAGACAAGGTGATTTAGGAGATTGTTATTTTTTAAGTTCTTTAGCAGCATTATCAACATTACCTTATTTAATAAGAGAGAAATTTCGTTTAACACTTCCAAATAAATATGGTTATATAGAAGTAATATTATTTATAGATGGTGAATGGCAAATAGTATTTATAGATGATTATTTTCCTTATGATAGAAATGAATTTATATTTGCAAAACCGTTTGAAAATATATATTGGAGTGTAATATTAGAAAAAGTTTGGGCTAAAATAAATGGAGGATATTCAAATATTATTGGTGGTGTATGTGAAGAACCAATAGAAGCTTTAACTGGTTTTCCTTCAGAGACAATTGAACATAGTGAAATAGAAAAAATAGATTTATTTAATCAAATAGAAGCAGGTAATTTATCTATGTTAATGACAGCTTCATCTAATGAAAATGTTGATAAAGAAGAAACTGGGATTGAACCTGGACATGCTTATACCATTATTCAAGGGAAAAAATGGGAAAAGAAAAATATATATTTAATTAGATTAAGAAATCCTTGGGGTGAAGGAGAATGGAAAGGGAAATATAGTGATAAATCTTCTGTTTGGAATAAAGAATTAATTGATTATTTCGGATATTGTAATAAAAATGATGGTGTTTTTTGGATTAGTATTGAAGATTATATGACTTATTTTAGAAGTACACATATTTGCTATTTATTTTTTGATTCTATTATTAAAGTTTTTCATTTTGATTATCTTACTTATTTTAAAGTTCCTACAGTTTTTAATTTATTTTTGAAAGAAAATGGGAAAACTTGTATTAGAATTATTTTTAAAAATTGGAGATTTAATAGAAATATTAAAAATTCAATGAGACCTTTTGTTCTTGTTGTTGGGAAATATGATGAAAATAGAAATATTTGTAAAATATATAGTAAATACGGGATTGTTGGAGATATTAATTTTATTCAAGAATTAGAGAAAGGTTATTATGTTCTTTGGTTATATTGTTCTTATAATGATATTAAAAATGATCCTAATTTTAAATATACTATGCAAATAACAAGTGAGAAAAAAACTAATTTTATTTGTGAATTTATTGGTCAAGATTCTACTTTCTTATTTATTCAACATTTAATATTAAATAATTATCAAATAGAAAAAAAAGACTTATTAGCAAATTCATCGGAATATCATATTGGAAGTTTAAGTTCATTAAAAGGAATATATGGTGCAATATTGTTTAATAAAAGTCCAAATAAATGGTTAAATGTTAAAGTAAAACCTAAATTAACAAATGTTAAATTATTTCCTCCATATTCAGATAAATCTCAAATTGAAATTTTAATTCCTCCAAATCAAAAAACTTGTGTATTAGGAATGAATATTTCTACTTCTTGTTCATATAGTTTATCTACTTCTTCTTCATTTAAAACAGGAATTAAAAATCCTATTCCAAAAGAACCTGAATTTAATAATTTCTTAAGATTTAATTTATCTAATGAATTATCTGATTTAATGGGAAGAGCTGATGAATATCAATATGTTAGTAAAGATTTAATTAATGAAATTCCAAAATTTGAAACTAATGAATATATTAAAATTGCAGATGAATATTTAAGAAAATCCTCTTTAAGGACTTTTATTATTAATAATAACAATAATAATATTAATAATAATAACAATAATAACAATAATGAAAATAATAATATTAATGATAACAACAATAATAACAATATTGCTCATCAAAATGAGATTAAGTTACTACTTAAAAAATATCAAAAAGAATTTGAATTAATTAAAAAAAATTTTCCTCCACTTGAAAGAGATAAAAATGTTAAAATAATTTTTGATAAAGTTGATATCAATACTGGAACATATATAGGAGAATTAAATGAAGAAAATAGAAAATTCAGAGGAAGAGGTTTATTAATTTATAATAATGGTTTTAAATATCTTGGTTATTTCTATGAGTGCTTAAAAGATTATAAAGGATTAATTCTTGATAAAGATAATAAGAAAAGATTTTATGGTGATTTTAAAAAAGATAATAGAGAAGGTAAGGGAGAATTAATTTTGGAAAATGATGAAAAATATATTGGAGAGTTTAAAAATAATCAAAAAGAAGGAAAAGGTATTTACTATTTTAAAAATGGAAGTTCTTGGGAAGGGAATTTTAAAAATAATATGAAACATGGTATTGGGAAATTTACCCAGAAAGATGGAAAAATTTGGATGGTAGAGTTTGAAAATGATCATTTAATTGGAAAATATGATATAAATAATGATACTAATAATAATAATAATTCAAGTCAAAATAATGTAAATAATATTAGTCAAAATACCCAAGATAATAAAAATAATAATAATATTAATCAAAATAATATTAATAATATAAATCAAAGTAATATTAATCCAAATAATATTAATAATATCAATCAAAATAATATTAATCCAAATAATATTAATAATATCAATCAAAATAATATTAATCCAAATAATATTAATCAAAATAATATTAATAATATCAATCAAAATAATATTAATCAAAATAATAATAATAATATCAATCAAAATAATATTAATACTCCCTCAACGTATGATATATCTAATTTCAAAAAGCCTGAAATAATAAACAACATAACAGTAAGTTGTCTTAACTTTTTTAAAATGGAAGAATCAGAGGAGAAGAATATATTATACTTAAAAAGAATAAAAGAACTAAGAGAAAAAAATCCTTTTATGTTAGAAAAAGTATTAAATTTAAATTCATCAAAAGAAGAATATTTACATTTCATATCTCAAAATGACATGATGTATTTAGGAAATATGAATAAAGAAAATAAGAAAGAAGGAAGAGGTGCATTATTTAAAGGAATAAGATATTATATAGGATATTTTTCAAATGATTTACCAATAGGAATATTTGACATATATTCAATTGATAAAAAGAAATTATTTAGAGGTGAAATTGACTCAAATTATAATTTAAAAAGAAATGTTTATCATACAAAATATTATATAGATGGATGTGTTTATTTCGGTCAATTAGAATATGAAATTCCAAATGGTTATGGTAATTTATTTTATATTAATAAATCTTTTTGGGCTGGAAATTTTAAAAATGGGAAATTTGATGGTAAAGGAAAATTTTTTTTCAAAAATGGTGTTTTATCACAGTATATTACTTATAAAGAAAATGAATTTATTTCTCAAGGAGATATTATTATTGAAGATTTTAATTATGAAGGGTATCAAGAATTTTTTTCTTCTAATCAAAAAATCGGAAGAAAATTACTTTCTTTGAAACATTCATATTATTTTGAAAGAGAATTAAAATGGGTTACAATTAAACTTGCAAACAATGATGAATATTTAGGTCAAGTTGATAAATTTGGAATAAAAAATGGGAAAGGATGTATAATATATAATAATGATAATATGAAAAACAATGAAAAATATTATATTGGATTTTTTAGAAATAATGAAAGAAATGGAGATGGAATTTTATATGATGAAAATTGGAATAAAATATATGAAGGTCAATTTCTAAATGATAAAAAAAATGGATTTGGTATATTAAATTACAGAGGAAATATATTTTCAGGATATTTTTTAGATGATAAATTAAATGGAAAAGGAGTTTATTGTTGTAATGACAAAACAAGATTTGAAGGAAATTTCTTAAATTCAATGCGTCATGGAAAAGGTTATATAATAAATCCAATACAAAAAACAATACAAGAAGTACAATATAATAATAATAATATAATTAAACAAAATATTCCAATATTTTGTTCAAATGAAAGTTATTTAAAAAACAAAAGAAATATTTTTCAACAAATATATTCACAATATAATAAATATGTAAAAGAATTAATGAACTTTACCGAAACTTCAGACAATATAACATTACAATTTAATTGTAAAAAAGATGATGAGGGGTATTTATATATAGGAGAATTTAATAATATAGGTTTTAAACATGGAAGAGGATATTTATTATATCCTGATTCAAAAAGACATTATATAGGATATTTTTGGAATGATTTAAAACACGGACAAGGAGCTTTATTTTCAGATGAAAATAAAAAAGAATATGTTGGTAATTTTGATTATGATTTTCCTAATGGAGAAGGGACTTATTATTTAGATAATGGATGTATTATTAAAGGATTTTTTAATAAAGTAGAAGGAGGTAAAGGTAAAATTATTTTTCCTAATAAAGAAAGCTGGGTAGGACTTTTTTATGGTCTTTTAATGAATAGTGAAGGAGATTATTATAATTCTATTGGGAAATTTGTAGGGAAAAGAAAATATAAATTGAGTAATTTAGTTAATTAAGAATTTAATATTTTGATTTTATTTTTGAAAAATTGAATTAATTTTATTTTATTTAAAATCTAAAAGTTTTATAAGAATATATAATCAATTCTTATATTATTGATTTTATTAATAATTATTATATGGAAATATATATATTAATAAAAATTATAAAATAATTAAAAAAACCGTTTAAGCATGTATCTTTTGGTTTAAAAAAATTAATAAAATTAAATATATTTGGAGAGCAAAAATATGTTCGTTTCTAATTTCTTTTTAAAAGAAGTAAAAACTCTTTAATAAAATTTAACAGAAGGGAATTCTTTTTTTAAATTCCAAGTATAAGAAGTAATGGCAGGTGAAAAATGAGTATGTTTCATTAATTTATTAGGATAAAAAGGAGTTCTTCGATTTTTTTTTTCCATTTCCCGAATTTCTCTAATAGGTCTATCATAACCTTTAATAGGTTCTAATTCAGGTAATTTATATAAATCATCATTAAATAATCCATCTCTTCCGCTGAAAACTTGTCTAGGTAATTTAAAAGGTTGTAAATGTTTCGAAGCATTTTTAGGAAGAATTTTTTCATATTTTTTAATTCCATTTTTTTTCAAATCTTTATATTCAGTCATTAATCTTTCTTGTTCATCTGGAGTATATAAACCATAAGTTTGAGTATTATTATAAAATGGATCGCATTTTTTTAAAGAAGCAGGTTGAAAAGGTTTTTGGAAATCTTTTTTTTCTTTTCCAGCTTTAACATCATTTATTTTTTTTTCAATATCTTTTTTTGTTAATTCTTTTAATCTTTCATTTTCTTCATCTTCTCTAACAGGATAAGAAAAATATTCATTAGGAATTTTCCCAATTTTAGTAGGATTAGTGAAAATTCCTCTTTTTTCAGTGAGTACTTTTCCTTCATGAATGAATCTTTTTTTATCAGGTTCAATATTAATAGTTCCACTAGGAACAGGGAAAGGTTCATCAGGATTATAATAACCTTTAAATTCTTGTGGTCCACTAGGTTTAAATATTGGACCACTAGATTTTTTTTCTCTATTTTCAGCAACTTTCTTCATTAAATCATCATGGTCTTTTTTATTTAATTGTTCTAAACGACTCCATCCTTCATCATCTGGACCTTCTATTTTATTAAAGTATACATCGTTAGCTTTTCCTGTCTTTAATGGAGATGTATATAGGTTTCTCTTCTCTATTATTATCTTACGCTGGACTAATTCGAGGTTTTGGTAATCATTTGTTGAATACTTTTTATCACCTATTTTTGCAGGATAGGGAATGCTGAAGAAACCAAAACGTTGCATATTATCCTCTCATCACGTTCTTGCTCTATTTCTTTTAATATTTCTTTTACATCTTCTTCACGCTTTTCTTGCATGTTTTCTAAGTAACGTGCTTCTGACATTTTTTTTTTGTTTTATTTATTTTTTTAAGGGATTTTTTTTATTTATTGTTTTATTTTTTTATAAATAAAAATCAGTTATATAATATTAGCTACAAAAATCAGAAAAAAAAATTAAAATAATTTTAGTTAATAAATAATCAAATCATGTATGTTATATAAACAAATTTTTTTCCATAAAAATTCTTTCAAATATTTATTCATTTTTATTAATAAAAATTATAAGTTTTTTCAAAATTCTAAAATTCTTTTAAAATTTTTAAAATTTCAAATAAAAAATTATAAATTAAAAATTTTAAATTATCCCAATTGTTGAAAAAGAATCAAAAACAATTATTTAAAAAAAATAAAAAAATGGACATCCTAATGACTCTATTATATTGTATATTTTCTTGTCTTCAAATATATATTCTAATGTCAATAGGATACATAAGTGAAATAAAGAAAATATTATCACCAAAATCATCCTTTCAAACAACAAATATAATATTAAACTTAATAATTCCTTTATATTTCATAATTCAATTATCAAAAGTAGTAGATATGGAAATAATGAAAACATTTTGGATATTAATAATAAATACATTATCATCATTTATATTAGGTTACATTCTTTCAATAATATTTCATAAAATATTAAAGATGGATATTAGGATAAAACAAAGTTTCGCAGCAATGAATATGATTCCTGCTTTAGGAGGTTTTCCTATTGTTATTGCTAAAGGTTTTTGTTATCCAAGTGGTCCTATAGAAAATGATAGAAGATGTAATGATTTTTTAGGTATTGTTATGCTTACTTTATTAATTTTTAATATCTCTGTATATATTGTGGCTTATGCTCTTTTTGTTTATGATAAAAATATAAATTCCGAAATTGAAGGAATGATGCCTTTCTCTTGGCATCATGTTATTCATTCTTTCTATAAAAAAAATTATACTGTTTTATTTTTGTTTAAAAAATTCTTTCTTAATAATGATATTCAGTGGAAATCTGCTTTTGAAGATTTTGAAAAAAATAATTATATTCCTAATAATTATAATGTGTATAATAATATTAATTATTATGAAAAATGCTTTAAAGTTATTGATGATAATTTAAATTTAGATTTAAAAGATGAATATGAGAAAAGAAAAGAAAAAATATTACTTGATTTAAATTCAACTCCACAAAAATTACCTTTTATAAGAAGTGTAAAAGTAAATGATGAAATATATGAATTTTTAAAAAAAGATTTTAGAAAAGAAAACGATGAATTAATTTCAATTAATGATTTATATAAATTTAAACCAGAAAAGACAAAAATAGAAATATCATTTATATTAAATAAAATAATAACACCTCCAATTGTATCACTATTAATTGGAATAATAATGGTGATATCAAAAACACGTTTAATAATATTTAATTCTAATAATATATATTGGAATAATATAATAGATGGATTAAATATAATAATAAATAATTATACTCCTTTAATGATAGGTTTAATGGGTTCATTATGTTATAATACAAATAAAGATAGTAATTATCTTATTGCTTCAAAAGAACATGTTATTGTTATTTTATTAATTAAATTTTTAATATTACCTTTTTTAGGTATTTTATATATTTATATTTGGAAAGAATTTTATGGAGGAATTGTTAAAGAATCTGTTGCTTATAGATTAATTATGTTTAGTAATTGGTGTTTACCTTCTCCTGCTAATATGACTTTATTAGTTAATATTGTACATTATTTTGGAGATGAATTTGGGTATTTAATTGTTATTACTACTTTGTTTTGTATTATTGGGTTGACTTTTCTTCATTTAATTTATTTTGTTCTCGTGGGATTAAATTAATTATATTATATATGATATTTTATATAATTATTTATTTTTTCATTAAATTTAATCTTAATTTAACTATGTTATAAGGTAAATTTAATAAACATTAAATATTTAAAATATAATTATTTTTTCACACTTATCATAAAAATTTTATATCATAAAATTACTTTAATTATAAATATGTAAAAAAATCATATAAAAAATTAAGAAATGAAAAAAATTAGAAAAGAATCGGAACTCGAAACAATACCAGAAAAGCCATTGTTAGAAGAAAAATTGCTTCATGATCGTCAAATAGAAAAAAAAATAATGCCTTCAACATCAAATATTCAATCATATCAAGTGTCATTTTATGATGAAATATGTGAAGATTATTCAATGATAAAAGAAATAATTCCAATATCTTATTCATATACAAAAATATTTTTTTATTCAATTTTAAGTATTTCTACATTATTCATTGTTAATTTTTTAACAATATGGTTTCCTACAATTAAAGTATATTTAATATATAAAACAACTTCTCTTAAAAAAGCTACTTTTGTTTTAATTACTGGAACAGATGATAAATATTACATTAGAAATTTGAAAAAAATAAAAGTAACAAAAAAAATAAATGTAAAAAGTTTTCTTAGAAGAGAATATAATACAAATATACCATTTGATTCAGATGAAATTTATTTATTTATATTTAAATTATTTAAATATATATATATTCCAGATAAAGGAACTTTTGAAGCAATAGATTTTAAATTAGAATCTTCTTTAATTCAAATTCATAAAAAATGTACTGAAGGATTATCAAATGATGAAGTATTATTTATGAGAGAACTTTTTGGAGAGTGTGATTTAAATATTAAAATAAATTCATATTTATATTTATTATATGAAGAATTAAGTGATCCTTTTTATTTATTCCAAATATTTTCAATAATATTATGGTATAATGATGATTATGAATATTTTGCAACTATAATAGTTTTTTCAACATTAATATCTCTTTTAACATCTGCATATGATAAACAAAAAACAATAATTTTACTTCATAATATATCAAAATATAATTGTTTAGTTAAAGTATATAGAAAGAATGAATCAGGAGAGAAACAAAAAGAAGAAATATCAAGTGTGAATTTAGTTCCTGGAGATATATTAGAAATACCTGAAAATAATATAATAATGCCATGTGATTGTTTATTATTATCTGGTTCTGTTGTTGTTAATGAAGCTATGTTAACTGGAGAAAATACTCCAATATATAAAAATCACTTAGTAAAAAATTATGAAAATTATATTGAAGAAAAAGCCGAAAAGAGTTTTTTATTTGCAGGTACAAAAATAATAGAAAAAAAAAGTCAAAATAATGAGAAAATAATAGGTTTAGTTCATTATACAGGTTTTGAAACATGGAAAGGAAATTTAATTAGAGGAATAATCTTTCCAAAAAATGAAATATTAGAATCTCGAAATGATACTATGAAATATATGATATTTATGTCATTTATATATTTATTAGGATTAAGTATAGTAATACCAATATTGTTTAACATTAAAATATCATTAACTAATATAATCATAAAAAGTTTAGATTTAGCAACAACAACAGTTCCACCAAGTTTACCAACTTGTCTTGGTATTGGAATTTCTTTTTCAATAAATAGATTAAATAAAAAAGGTATTATTTGTATTAATAGAGATAAAGTTAATACCGCTGGAAAAATAAATATGATTTGCTTAGATAAAACTGGTACTTTAACTGAAGGAGATATTAATATTATTGGATTTAGACCTGTTATGTTAAATAAAAGTGAACAATTTATTTTTGGGAATTTTACTAAAAATATTAAAAATTTATCTAAAAGAGCTTTTCAATATTATAAAGAGAAAAGAACAAAAAATGTTAGAAGCAAAAATGAAGATATTAATCAAATTTTTATTGAAAGTCTTGCTTCATGTCATACTTTAAGTGTAATAAATAATAATTTAATTGGTGACCCAATTGATATAAAAATGTTTGAAAGTTCTGATTGGACAATATCAGAAAATTCATCAGATAAAGAAACAATAATAAATACTTATTTAAGATATAATAAGGAAAAATCATTAAAAGAAGAAATAGGAAATTTAAATAATTATTCAGATGATGAGGAAAAAATAATAAAAAAACATTATGAACTCGGTGTTGTTAGAACATTTGAATTTTCAAGTAAATTACAAAGATTGTCAGTTTTAGTAAGAGATGTAAATGAAGATTATTATAAATTTTTTACTAAAGGTTCTCCTGAACAAATAAGAGATTTATGTTTACCTGAAACAATACCATTAGATTATAATGAAGTTCTTAAAAAATATACTATGAAAGGTTTTAGAGTTTTAGCTTTTTGTTTTAAAAATGTAAAATTAAATTATATTGAATCTCAAAATATAAGAAGAGAAAAATTAGAAAATAAAATGATTTTCCTTGGTTTAATTGTTATTGAAAATCAACTTAAACCAGAAACAATAGAAACAATTCAAATATTAAATCAAGCTAAAATGAGATTATGTATGGTTACTGGAGATTATATTTTTACTGCTATTTCAGTTGGAAGACAATGTGAAATTATTAAAAGCGATGATGTTATATATAATTGTGAAATTGAAGATAATAAATTAGTTTGGAATTGTATTGAACAATTTGATGATGACGATAATTCTATTGAAGAAGAAGATGAATTAAATGATTTATTATTAGGTCCTCAAGAAGAAGAAGTTATATTAGGTATTAATAGAAGTAATTCTCTTCCTGTTGGAACTAATCTTTTGAATAAAATAAAGAAATATATAAATGTGAAAAATATTAACGAAAATAAAGATAATAATGATAGTTCAATGAATGAGAAAAATATTTCAAATTCAAGAAAAGAATCTATTGAAGCATTCAATAATATAAATACTAAAAATTCAAATAAAGAATTTGAAAATAATTATTCATTAGAAATTCAAGAAAAAACAAATAAAGAAATTATAAATATAAATAATTTATTATCAAAAGATATATCAATAAAACAAACAATAAAAACACCAAAGCAAATATCTTTGATTCAAATGGAACCATTACCTTTAAATTTAAGACATCATAGAAATTCATTTACTTTTAAATATCCTCCTGAAAGTTTAAATCCATCAAGAAAAATATCAACTGTAGATAATATGACTCCAGATATACCAATATTACATAATAGAGAAAATTCTTCATCATCATCATCATTATCAATGTTAAATCTAGATATAAAAAATCCCCCTTTTAAAGATATTAATAAAACATATATATCAAATTATAATCAAACATACATATATAATTATAAAAATAATAATATAATAATATCAATTCGTGGGAATGTGTTTGAATATTTTTTTAAAATAAGAAATAAATATTTAGAATCAAATGACATAAAATATAAAAAAGGATATGAGATATTTCAAACAATATTAAAATATGGGAAAATATATTCAAGAATGAATCCAGATCAAAAAGCAATGTTAATAGCTTCACTACAAGATGAAAATTTAACAGTATTAATGTGTGGAGATGGTTCAAATGATGTTCCAGCATTAAGAACAGCAGATGTGGGAATATCATTATCAAATGAAGAATCATCAATTGCTTCTTCTTTTAATTCAAATAATAATAATATTAGTTGTATAATTACTTTAATTAGAGAAGGAAAATGCTCTCTTTGTGCTACTGTTCAAATATTTAAATATATTATTGTTTATTCTCTTATTCAATTTATGACTGTTGTTTTATTATTCATGAATAATAGTTATTTAACTGATTTTCAATTTATTATTGTAGATATTTTTATTATTTTACCTTTATGTAGTTTAAGCCCTTTGACTGAACCTTATAGAAGATTAACTAAACATTATGTTAATGGAAATTTAATAAGTTTTCATATTATTATTTCTATTTCTTCCCAAATTATTATTTGTTTATTTTTTCTTATTTTAGGAATTTATTGTTTAAAAAAAAGATCTTGGTATAAACCAATGTGTAAATTAACTGAAAAAGATGTTTTTGAATGTCCTGAAAATACTGTTATATATTTAATTTCACATATGCAATATTTAATTACTGCTTTTGTTTTTATTATTTCAAAACCTTTTAAAAGAAGATTTTATACTAATTATCCTCTTACTATTTTTATTATATTTACTTTTATTTATTCTATTTTTATTATTATTAATCCTGATAAATATTCAAGATATGCTATTTCACTTTTTGTTTTTGTAGATGAAATA
>JAEEGK010021094.1_pt1 | contig 13792 bp, 10 predicted proteins | sample 8958771 | NCBI WGS metagenome assembly JAEEGK01 (sample SAMN16246547, study PRJNA631951) | gut metagenome | biome: gut microbiome; feature: rumen; material: SC-attached | host: Bos | place: Iran: Karaj | collected 2018-10 | reverse complement strand
TGCATCACTACCATCAGCAACGGCCGTTCGGACCTCCGTATCAGCAACACCATTGGCATGTTCGTCAACACTTTAGCATTGAGCGCTACCATTGGAGAACAAAGCGTGATGGAGTTCTTGAACGAGACTAGTAAGAATTTTGATGAGACTTTGCGACACGAAAACTATCCCTTTGCGCAAATTGCCAACGACTACGACCTCTCGGCAGAAATCATGTTTGCCTACCAAGTGGGTGTGGTCAGTAACTATGTCTACAAAGGCCAAACGCTTGAGGTTGAGAGTCTTGAACTGGATGTGCCGAAGTTCCGTATCGCTTTCTACATCACCAATGATGAGACGGGACAACCCTGTGTCTGTGTTCAATACGACAACGGACGCTACAGCCACGATCTGATGCAGCATTTGGCCCAATCGGTCTGCAATGCAGTGGATGCTTTCATCCGTCAACCAGAGATGAAGTTGCAGCAAGTGTCGCTGTTGGATGCCGAACAAGCTGCCATCCTCGACAGTTTCAACCAGACTGAGGTGCCTTATGACGACACCCAGACCATTGTCTCGCTATTCCGTAAGCAAGTGGCCCAAACACCCGACAATATGGCGTTGGTGTACCATGACAAGCACTATACTTACAAAGAAGTGGATGCCATTTCGGAGCGCATTGCCAATTACCTTGTGAAACAAGGACTTGGCAACGAGGATGTGGTCTCAGTACTCATTCCGCGCTGCGAGTGGATGGCCATTGCATCGTTAGGCGTGCTGAAGGCTGGTTGCGCCTATCAACCATTAGATCCGAGTTATCCAGCCGAGCGTCTGAACTTCATGATGAAGGATGCCAACGCCAAGATGCTGATTGCTGATGAAGAATTGCGTCCCATCGTTGATGAATACCAAGGTGAAGTGCTGCTGACGAAAGACATCGACACGCTGCCTGCAGCTGAACCTGTAAAGGTCGACATCACGCCTTCAAGCCTCTTTATCATGCTATACACTTCAGGCTCGACGGGCACGCCCAAGGGCTGCCAACTAGAGCATGGCAACCTTGTGGCTTTCTGCCATTGGTACCAGAGGTATTATGGCCTGACTGCCAACGACAAGGTAGCCGCTTACGCCAGTTACGGCTTCGATGCCTGTATGATGGATATGTATCCAGCCTTGACATGCGGTGCCTGTGTCTACATCATCGGCGAGGACATCCGCTTGAACTTACCTGATTTGAATGATTACTTCAATTCAAATGGCATAACACATTCATTTATAACGACACAGGTCGGTTATCAATTTGCGACTAATGTCGAGAACCATTCGTTGCGTTGCTTCGCTGTGGGTGGTGAGAAACTCTCGGCACTCAACCCGCCGACCGACTACAAGATGTACAATGGCTATGGCCCGACGGAATGCACCATTTTCACTACGAATTACTGGGTGAAGGATTACGAATTGGACATCCCCATCGGCAAGCCGTTGGACAATCTGAGACTCTATATCGTTGACAAGCAATTCAACAGGCTTCCCATCGGTGCCATGGGCGAGTTGTGGGTCACGGGACCGCAAGTGAGCCGTGGCTACCTGAACCGCCCCGAAAAGACCGCTGAGACCTACATAAAGAATCCTTTTAGCGATGACCCGAAGCACAGTCGTGTGTATCGCACCGGCGACATTGTACGTTACCTCCCCGATGGCAATATCCAGTTTGTCGGTCGTAAGGACGGACAGGTGAAGATACGTGGTTTCCGCATCGAGTTGAAGGAAGTGGAGGCCGTGATTCGTCAATTCCCTGGCATCAAGGATGCCACCGTGCAAGCCTTTGATTACGAGAATGGTGGCAAGTACATCGCTGCCTATATCGTCAGTGACCAGAAGGTGAACATCAAGGCACTGAACGCCTTCATTGGACAGCAGAAACCGCCTTATATGATTCCTGCGGCCACGATGCAAATCGACAGCATCCCGCTGAACCAGAATCAGAAGGTGAACCGTAAGGCATTGCCAGCCCCAGTCATCCAGGCTGCCGACCACGAATATGTGGAGCCCACCAACGATGTCGAGAAACTCTTCTGCAAGATTTATTGCGACATTCTGTCCATAGACAAGATTGGCGCCACTGACAACTTCTTCGAGTTGGGAGGCACTTCGCTCATGGTGACGCGTGTCATCATCGAGGCCGACAAGGCTGGTCATCATATCGCCTACGGTGACGTGTTCGCCAACCCAACACCGCGAATGTTGGCCAACTTCCTCACGGGTGGCATCGTTGATGAGGATGAAGAGGCCCGCAAGTACAATTACGGCCCCATCAACCATATTCTTGAAGGCAACACCCTCGATGCTTTCCGTAATGGCGAACGTCAAACTATTGGAAATGTGTTGCTTACTGGAGCTACGGGCTTCTTGGGCATACATGTCCTCAAAGAACTCATCGACCGCGAGGATGTACCTATCATCTGGTGCATGGTGAGGGCAGAGAATGATGAAAAGGCAGAACGCCGCCTGAAAGGGATGCTGTATTACTACTTCAGCAACAATTATAAGGAGTTGTTCGGCAATCGTTTACGTGTCATCAATGGTGATGTGACCCAAGACATCAAGGTAGATGGCAAGGTGGACACGGTGTTTAACTGCGCAGCCGTGGTGAAGCACTTCTCCAAAGGCACCGAAATTGAGGATGTCAACGTGGGTGGTGCTGCACATTGTGTGCGCTTCTGTCTGCTCAACAATGCAAGGCTGATTCATGTGTCAACTTACAGCACCGGAGGCATGTCCATCAATGGAATGCCGCCTGAGGATACGGTTTACACCGAGCAAAAACTCTATTTCGGTCAGAACCTTGGCAACCAATACGTACACTCGAAGTTTATCTCCGAGCGCGTCGTCCTCGATGCTGTAGCCTTGCACAAGCTCAATGCCAAGGTAATGCGTGTGGGAAACCTGGCGCCGCGTTCTACCGATGGTGAGTTCCAGATCAACTTCCAGACCAACAGCGCCATGGGACGTATCCGTGTCTATCAGATGTTGGGCTGCTATCCCTACGACATTACAGATGCACCGATGGAGTTCTCGCCCATCAACGAAGTCGCTAAGGCCATCGTGATGCTTTCGGAGACACCGCAAGCCTGCTGCCTGTTCCATCCCTACAACAACCACTACGTGCACTTCGGTGACGTTTTGGAAGAACTTTCGAAGGTCACGCAAGGTCCTCGTCAGGTGGAAGCCGAAGCCTTTAACGAAGCTATGGAAACCGCCAAGCAAGACCCGGAGAAGGCCAAACGTCTTTCCAGCCTGATTGCCTATCAGGATATGGCTCACGGACAAAAGGCCGTGATGATTCCAGCTGAAAACCAATACACTACTCAGGTGCTGTATCGTCTTGGATTCCGCTGGTCTAGCACCTCGTGGGATTACGTGGACCAGATGCTGAAGGCCATTGCAGGTTTCGGCTACTTTGATTAAGTAAAACGGCCTGAATTTCGGTTCAGGCCTTTTCTTCATCATTCTTCCACTGCTCGGTTTGCTTCTCTCGCCTTGTCGAACAATTCCGTCATGGTGGGATTGCCTCGCGTCAGTTTCTGAATGGTCAACGCTTCGGCTTTGTCGTTGGCCAAACGCAGATTGTTTTCGCTGCCGATGAGCGCGTCCTTGATTTTCTGCAAGTGCGTGATGGATTTGTCGATCTCATCAATGGCAGTCTGGAACTTCTCGCTGGCAAGGCGGTAGTTTCTGCCGAATTTGTCGCGGAAGTCAAGCAGTTGGTTTTCGAAGTTGGTCACGTCGATGGACTGGTTCCTTGCAATGGCAAGCTGTTGCTTGTATTCAAGGCTCTTCTTTGAGGTCTGCACCAACAACGAGATGATAGGCAGGAAGAATTGCGGACGGATGACATACATCTTGTCGTATTTGTATGAAACATCCACAATGCCACCGTTATACAACTCATTGTCAGGCTCCAAGAGCGAAACCAACACTGCAAACTCGCAGTTTTTGGCTCGGCGGTCGGCATCCAGTTTCTTGAAGAAGTCTTCGTTTTTGTGCTTGGTAGCGGTTTCGTCGGCCTCGTTCTTCATCTCGAACATAATGGAAACGTATTCCGTGCCGTCGGGCGCAAAGTCGCGGAAGATGAAGTCGCCCTTCGAGCCGCCCGAGGCATCGTTGTCCTTTTCGAAGTAGGCGTTGGGCATCATCGGGCGCATCGTCTGATTGAATTGGTTGGAGCAATGCACTTCGAGGCTCTCCCCTATCATTTTGGTCGACAAGCGTGCCTTCAAGTCCTTATAGTAATTCACCAACTCTTGGGCACTCTTCAGTTCCCCTTCATACTTCTCACGCAGCACAGCCATCTTCGAGTCAGCCTCAAGCTGTTGAGTCTTCACCTCAGCTTGCAGTTTGGTGATTTCCTGCTCTTTTTGGCTGACATATTCCTTCGCCTTTTGTCGCACCTCCATCACTGCAATCTGCTGTTGCTGGGCACTTTGCGCGATTTGGTTCCGCAAATCATCAATGGTTTTGTCCTTGGCAGCCAAAGCCAGATCCAACTCTGAGCGTTTTTGCTGTTCAATACTTTGCAGACTTGCTTTCAATTGGCTGATTTCCAGCTCTTTCTTGTTCAATTCTGCCTGATGCTCTTTCTCCATCTTAGCTTCCGCAGATTGTTGTTCTGCAAGATGTTGCTGATGTAATTCCTGGAGCCGACGGTTCACTTCCTCGTTGAACTCGGCATTCTTCACTTGGCTGACGATGGAAGCATAGTCGGCCTCATCGACGGTAAACACGCTTCCGCATTTCGGGCATTTGATCTCTCTCATGTTTTTATTGTTTTGTTCAATATCATATAGTTGAACAAGCTGGAAATTTCAACCTTCATTGAAAAAATTTATCCTCTCCTCTCCTCGCGCAAAGGCTTATCCCAATAAACTATTCCTCCTGCTTCTTGTGCGAGTTCGTCTATATGCTGCTGAAACTCTTGCAACAACGCTTCTTCTCTTTTCTTTGAACGTCGCCCCTTGGCTTCATAAAGCACTTTGCTGAAATAGGCGTCGTATGAAACAGCATAATCCTCCTCGTCACGATGCGGGAAGAAGGTCACTGCGGCTTCATATTTGATTTGTCCTTCCTCGGAAGTCGCAATCAGCATGACCAAAGCTGCATGACGCGGCACGCCATTGAATTCGAGGTCGGCCGAAAAGTACTGTTCGTAAACGTTGACTTGTGACATGACTTTATTTTATTTCGTCCAACAAATCGTAAGCTTTCACTAAGCAAAACACATGGTTGAAGGCACCTATGGTGACCACGCGGTTCTCACCGTCATAGTACATCTTACCGACATTCAACACATAGTAATTCTCCACTTTGAGCTGGCTTTTCACGTATACTTTTACGACCGTTTCGCTGACTGTACCAACCAGCACCTTGCCTATTTCTTCCAACAAACCGGAGTCATCATTGTCTTGGCCTTTCTGGACGGTTTCCACGATTTCTTTGGTCAGTTTGTCGACATGCTTTTGTTCTTCCGGACAGGTAAACAGCATCACTCCAGCCAAAATAGCGAGAACGAGAATGGTTTTGATTAGCTTTTTCATATTATGAGTGGATTTGTGTTTGCAAAAATACTAAGATTATTATCGTTTCGCCACAATCATCTCGCGAGGAAATAAATCAGCAGCATATGGACTGGGTAAAATGCGTAGAAACAATATTTTAGAAAAGGTGTCTTGATGAATCCGCGCTTGCCATTGTACATGCAGGTAAGCACTAGCGAGAGGAAGACCATAAGTTTCATGGGAAGAAGAACGGGGCAAGCCACAGTCCGAATGATACGCTCTTTCCTTAGGCCATATATCAACAAGATAAAGACAAAACCAATAGTTTGGTAATCGCCATGCATGTATCTGGAAACAAGGAACATGGCCACAAGCAAAAATAAACTTATCATAGGTTTGTTCCTAAAACGTTCAAGGCTACACATGGCAAGATAACCCAACAGCAAAGTGAACATCACATTCTGTTTAGGCAAAAGAATGGTGTGGCCAACCATCAAGTTGAACGGGATTTCGGAAAGAAGTGCAAGGACAAAAAGGCTGATACCGTATTTCTTTCTATTACTGGTTTTCTCAAAACCTTCTACTAGCAAAAATACAAAAATGGGAAAAGCAAACCTTCCGAACATCTGCATCATATGCGACAAAGACATTGTTCTTCCTGCAACGGTAAACCATACTTCATTGGCCCAAGGAAAGCGGCAAAAGCAGAACTTAGCCAAGTGATCCGACAGCATGGAAATGCAGGCGATGAGTTTTAAGACACTGCCGTTGAGTATTTCGAATCGGTTTGCTGTAAGCTTCACCTCCATTACATTCTATATTTTAGAGATCAGAATTTATCGTTTATCAACAATCTTCACGCCAGGAAAATCCTTGGAATCGAAAGTCACTTGCTCCTCGGTCACGCCATAAGAGATTTCGCGCATGGTCATGGTCACGCCTTTCAAACCCGCAGTCAAGCTGACGGGCCAATATGTGCCTTTTTCGACGACCAAGTCCATTTTCTTGGGAGCGTCTTTGTCGGTGTTGGTTTTAGATCTCTTGCAACGGAGATGCCATTCGGTCGGGGTTTCCTTGTCGATTTTGACATCGTAGCCTTTCGTGACATCGCTAAACATCTTCATGTTATCATCGGATTCGGATTGGGTTTTGGGTTTTGCATTAGTGATTTCGATTTCATTTTCTGATTTATCGTAATTCCATTCCGTGACTCCTTCATTCCAGGTGATGATTTCGTTATCTTTAATCGTGCCTTCCATGCGCGTTTTGTCGCCCAAGGTATAAACGCGCGAGCTCACCGAGCCCAAGATGATCATTTTGAAATCGATAGTCATGGCAAAGCCTTCACTTTTGTCGTGTTTGGCCAATTCCGCTTCCATACGGGAGACGATTTCGTCAGGGGTTTGTGCAATTGACACCGCCGCAATAGCGATGAAAGTGATGATGCTGAATAGTTTTTTCATTGTCGTATTTGTTTGTTATGATTGGCAAAGATAGTCAATTATTTGGAATTGTAAGTTGTCGTTCGGAAATTCCGAACAACTACAATTCTCATCGAACATATAAGAAATGTTTATACGTTCACTTTGGATGTTTGAACTATTGTAAGTTGAAATGAACCGCCAAGAAATGCTTGACAGTTGAAGATTAAACTAACTATTTCTTTACCCGCGCCCAGTTCTTTCCCATAACAGGATGCTTAAATGTAGTCTCTCCGAAAGAAGGCTCTCCTGTTAGATGACAGAAGTTCTCAGGATATTCTTCGTTTTTCCATGCTTCCCATTCTTTGTACGCCTCTTTACTAAAAGGTTTTTCGAGGTTAAAAGGGATTCTAACACCTGTTCGAATACAATAACCAATCTCATTTGGGACAATGTTTGGATTTGTGGTTGGAAACGACCGTGGTGACTTCTTGACCACCGTTTTTGACGTTACTATTATAATGCTTTTTATTTCTGACGGCCGTTTCTTCTTGCCATTGGCATTGCACAAGTCATTGCATATCTCAACAGATCCAACATATACTTTTTCGCCTTTCTTTTTTCTAAATTGAGGCACTTTAGCATACACTACCCTACCCCATTCCTCAAGCAATTTTTCTGTATACGTTTTTGCATCCTCATAGCTGTTGTCACCAATATTCTTTTCCAAAAGGCACCCGTATTCGACATTATGCTTAAATGAATATTCATATAGATTAAGCGAGGTAATTACCCCCTTCTCCTCATTAGCATAGAATTTTGCATGAAGGTCGTTTAAGCTCACAATCTTGACATTGGGAAGCGTTGCCCAAAAATCAATTTTCGGCATATTTCTATAGACCGATTCATTTTTAGCACGTCTTTCCGCCAATTCGTCTCCTTTTAGCAATTCCCCTCTGAAAACAACGATTATTTCTAACTCAGGTTGAGTTGTCTTTTCTACAAGTAAGTTTTTCATCCTGTCGCTCAAGCTGACATAAGGTGATACAAGCAAGAGCTTAGTTTTTGCCTCGCTAATAATGGATTCAATCTCATTATCTAAATTTGGGCCTGTTAAGAATCTGGTCATTTGTTATTTATTATGTTCCCTTTCATTTCTCAGATAACTTATCTAACATCATTCTTAGTTCTGCGTTTTCTTTACGAAGAATTTCAATTTCCTTCAAAGCATTTTGCAAAGCTTCTTTTTGGGTGCCGCGGAAGCCAAGACGAGCAGCTGTCATTCGTTCACGAAGGCCTCCCTCTTTGATGAATTCATCCTCTTTCTTCTTTTGGTAACTCATCATCATTTTGTCTACCATTCGACATAGAGTTATTGCTGTGTTGGACATCTCTTCATTATCCCAACGCTCAAAGAAAACCTCATATTCTTCAAGTTGGTTGTGGTTGCGGCAATATAATAACATAGCATCAAAACGAGGATGTTTCTTATCCCATTGGATAAGTTTATGGCTTTTTATATAATCTTGGTAATCTTCGAGCAATTCTTGAATACTGGAACGTGCAACATTGAGTAGTTTTAATTCCATTTCCATCGAGGTTACACCATCTGCCGAACCTTCAACAATATTTTGTTTTCCTGAACGAGCAGCTTGTACCATTTGGTCAACTGTTCTATCACCGTAAGAAGGCAAGAAACGTTTCGTAAAGACATAAGTCATCTGATAAAGGACAACGGTTTTTTGGTAAAACCAAAGATTTTTCCAATTGGTCTGCTTCCTCAGTACAGATTCTATTCTTTCCGCCGTTTCTAGTTGATTTGCCATAATCGCTTATTCTTGGAATTTAAAATCTAGATGTTCTAGAATCTCTAGATTCTCTAGAATTCCTATTTCTAGTTGCCGCTCCCGTAGAGACGCGCCAAAGCACGTCTCTACATAGAACGGCAAATACATTCATGAGAATTACTTCTCGATTTCCTTCTTCAGTCTCTCCGTCAGCATAGGAACAATCTTGTGCAGGTCTCCAACGATGCCGAGGTCGGCGACGCTGAAGATGGGTGCGAACTTGTCCTTATTGATGGCGATGATGAAGTCGGACTCTTCCATACCGGCCAGGTGCTGGATGGCACCGCTGATACCGCAAGCCATATAGAGGTTCGGGCGGACGGTCTTACCCGTCTGACCGACTTGTCTTTCATGCGGCATCACACCGTTGTCGACCATGGCACGGCTGGATGATACCACGCCACCGATGACATCAGCCAAAGCCTGCAGTTTGTCGAAGCCTTCCTTGTTGTGGACGCCACGACCGCCAGAGACCAAGATCTTGGCATCGGCGATGTCGACCACGGCCTTGTCTTCCTTAATGGTCTGGACGAGCTTGACTTTGAATTTCGATGTGTCAAATTTCGGGACGAAATTTGTGACAATGCCTTGACGGCCTTCCTCGCGTTGACGCTTCTGCATCACGCCAGGACGCACGGTCGACATCTGCGGACGGGTGTTCGGGCAAATGATGGTAGCCATCAGGTTGCCACCGAAAGCGGGACGCGTCATGCGGAACTGCGGCTCGTTGTTGCTCTTCTCGTCGCTTACCACTTCGAGTTTGGTGCAGTCGGCGGTCAGACCGGTCTTCAGGCGCGATGCGATACGTGGAGCCATGTCACGGCCGATGGTGGTAGCACCATACAGCACGATGTTGGGATGGCGCTCTTTGACAATCTGGTCGACGACCTGCGAATACTGCTCGCTGAGGTAGTCCTTCAGCTCAGGCACATCGGCGACGATGACCTCATCAGCACCGAATTCAATCAGCTTCTGGGCTTGGTCTTTCACATTGTAACCCAGCAACATGGCGACGACTTTCTCACCGAGGGCATCAGCAAGGTCGCGGGCCTTTCCTAAAAGTTCGAAAGCAACGGATTGGATGTTACCTTCACGCTGTTCTGCGAAAACGAATACGTTCTTATAATCTTTCAATTCCATGGCTGTAACTTTTAGATGATGTGTTTTTCTTTCAGTTTATTGACGATCAGCTCAACGGCCTCTTCTTCGCTCACTTCGTGAACCTCGCCCGGGGCCTTCATGGCCTTCGGGAAGCTTTGGAACACCTTGGTGGGTGAACCAGAGAGACCCAGCTTCGTTTCGTCGTAGTCGATCTTATCGGCCCCCCAGACCTCAACCTCGCGGTTGTAAGCCTCAACGATGCCGCTGACGGTCATGTAACGGGCTTCGAAAGCCGAAGCCAGCACGGTGAGCAGGCACTTGCCTTCCACTTCGAGAACTTGGACGCTGTCCTCGTTCTCTTTGTGGACTTGCAGGTTACCGTTGGGCAACAGTTTGGCGTCGCAGACATAGGTGACCTGGGGCAGACCGAGGTGTTCGGCCATTTCAGGACCCACTTGTGCGGTGTCGCCATCGATGGCCTGACGGCCGGCGATGATCAAATCATAGTCCAACGAGCGGCAGAGACCGGCGATGGCATACGAGGTAGCCAGCGTGTCGGAGCCTGCAAACTTACGGTCAGAGAGAAGGATAGCGCGGTCGGCGCCCATGGCGAAGGCCTCGCGCATGATGACGTCAGCTTGCGGAGGTCCCATCGAAACGACGGTGACGTTGGCACCAAATTGGTCTTTCAGACGCAAGGCGAGTTCGAGACCGCCTTTGTCGTCAGGGTTCATGATGCTCGGAACGCCCTCGCGGATCAGGGTACCCTTTACCGGATCGATCTTGATTTCAGTGGTGTCCGGCACTTGCTTTATACAAACGATGATATTCATATTCTTCCCTCCTATTATTTAAACAAATGAGCGGCGATGACCATGCGCTGGACTTCTGACGTACCTTCGTAAATCTCGGTGATCTTGGCGTCGCGCATCATGCGCTCGACAGGATACTCGCGGGTGTAGCCGTAACCGCCGTGGAACTGCACGGCCTTGGTCGTGACTTCCATAGCCGTCTCAGCGGCGAAGAGCTTTGCCATGGCTGCGTCGGCCGAATACGGGATGCCGTTGTCTTTCTTCCAAGCGGCGCTGCGCACGAGGAAACGGGCGGCCTCAACCTTGGTCTTGAGGTCGGCCATCTGGAACTGCGTGTTCTGGAACTGGGCGATAGCCTTGCCGAACTGCTTACGTTCCTTGGTGTACTTCACGGTCTCATCCATAGCACCTTGAGCGATACCTAGGGCTTGTGAGGCGATACCGATACGGCCACCGTCCAAGGTCTTCATTGCGATGGTGAAGCCCTTGCCGAGTTGACCGAGCAGGTTCTCCTTCGGCACTTCGCAGTTTTCGAAAATCAATTCGCAGGTCGCGCTGCCACGGATACCCATCTTCAGCTCCTTCTTGCCGATGCTGAAGCCAGGCATGCCCTTCTCCACGATGAAGGCCGAGATGCCCTTTGTGCCCTTCGACTTGTCCGTCATGGCCATGACGATGAACACATTGGCGTAAGAGGCGTTGGTGATGAAGATCTTCGTACCGTTCAGGATCCACTTGTCGCCAGCGTCCACAGCCATGGTCTGTTGCATGGCGGCGTCGGTACCGGCGTTGGGCTCGGTGAGGCCGAAAGCGCCAATCCACTCACCCGAGGCGAGTTTGGGCAGATATTTCATCTTCTGTTCCTCGGTGCCGTTCTCCAAAATGGGAGCCATGCACAGCGAGGTGTGAGCCGAGAGGACGACGCCGGTGGTGGCGCACACTCTCGAGAGTTCTTCGACGGCCATGATGTACATCTGGACCGTGCCGCCTGCGCCGCCGTACTCCTTCGGGATCGGGATGCCCATCAGTCCGAGTTTGCCCATCTTTTCGACGGTCTCCATCGGGAAGCGCTCCTGCTCGTCGACTTCGGCAGCCAAAGGCTTTACTTCGTTCTCCGCAAACGAACGGATCATCTGCAGGAACAGTTGTTCTGTCTTTGAATAACTAAAATCCATTTTTTTTCTTGGCTATTGGCTATTGGCTACTGGCTACTGGCAGCTTCAACAGAGGGAAAAGCTTTCCCTTCTCATCAAGCTGCCAGAAGCCAGAGGCCAGAAGCCAGAGTTAATACTTATAGAATCCTTCTCCAGTTTTGCGTCCGAGCAGGCCAGCACGCACCATCTTCCTCAGCAAGGGATGAGGACGGTACTTCGGGTCGCCGAACTCTTTGTACAACACTTCCATGATGGCGAGGTTGACGTCGTTACCAATGAGGTCGGCCAAAGCCAGAGGACCCATCGGGTGGTTGGCGCCAAGCTTCATGCACTTGTCGATGTCCTCAGCCGAAGCGATGCCGTCGGCCAGAATGCCTACTGCTTCGTTAATCATCGGGATGAGGATGCGGTTGACTACGAAGCCAGGGGCTTCTTTCACCTCTACGGGTTGCTTGGCAATGGAGGTAGCGAGGTCAACGATGCACTTAGTCGTCTCGTCGCTGGTGAGTTGTCCCTTGATGACCTCAACCAATTCCATACGGTCGGCGGGGTTGAAGAAGTGCATACCGATGAATTTGTCGGGACGGGTCGTGCAGGCAGCAATCTCAGTGATTGACAGCGAGGATGAGTTGGTGGCGAAGATGCATTCAGGCTTGCAGATCTTGTCGAGTTCCATGAAGACATCCTTCTTCAGCTGCATCTCTTCGACGGCGGCTTCGATGACGAGGTCGGCGTCAGCAAAGGTAGCGTAGTCGGTGGTGGTGCTGATGTTGGCCATAATGGCATCCACAGCAGCCTGTTCAATCTTGCCCTTCTCGACGAGTTTGGCATAACCCTTCGAGATGGAAGCCATAGCCTTGTCAAGGCTGGCTTGTGTGCGGCTCTTCATAACCACGGGCATCTTGACGGCGAATGCCTTCACAATGCCTTTGGCCATGGTACCGGTTCCAATAACACAGATTTTCATGATGTTTGATTTTATTTGTTTGATTTGTTTAGTTGTTGTTCTTTTGTTTATTCAAGCATTGGAGACTACTTTCACCACTTACCGTCATTGCGGGCTTGCCCCGCAATCTCCCAAACGAGAAGGATTCGTCTCCGCGCTTGGGTGATGGCGGATGTTCCTCCGCCATGACGGTCAAGGGTTGGACTTAGTCGTTCATGCTCTCATGTCTTCATTTCCCTTTGAACTTTGCCTCCCGTTTTTCAAGAAACGCCGCCATGCCCTCTTTCTGGTCCTCGGTGGCGAAGCACTTGCCGAAGGCGGTGTTCTCCAACTCGATGGCGTCGGCGGCAATCAGGTCGTAACTCTCGTTGATGCACTGCTTGGCGTAGGCGATGGCCAAAGGTGCGTTGGCGACCATCTTCTGGGCGGTCTCCATCACCTTGTCCATCAGTTCCTCCGGCTCATACACGGCGTTCACCAAGCCGATGCGCAGGGCTTCGTCGGCGCGGATGGCCTTGCCCGTGTAGATCATCTCCTTGGCATAGCCTTGCCCGACGAGTTTGGCCAAACGGTAGGTACCGCTGAAACCAGGCGTGATGCCCAGTCCAACTTCGGGCTGACCGAACTTGGCCTTCGACGAGGCATAACGGAAGTCGCAAGCCATAGCCAACTCGCAGCCACCGCCGAGGCAGAAGCCGTTGACGGCAGCGATGACGGGTATCGGCAGCGTCTCGATCTTGCGGAACGCGATGGCGCCGAGTTTGCTGAACTCGTAGCCTTCCTTCTCATAGAGATGCACCATCTCCGAGATGTCGGCACCGGCCACAAAGGCCTTCTCGCCGTCGCCCGTGATGATGAGGACGCGCGTCTGCTTCGTGTCGAGGTTGCTCACGAAGTCGTCGATTTCCTTCAGGACTGTCGAGTTGAGCGCGTTCAACGACTTGGGCGCCGACACTTTCATGACGGTTATCTGGGCG
>JAEEGK010021090.1_pt1 | contig 13793 bp, 13 predicted proteins | sample 8958771 | NCBI WGS metagenome assembly JAEEGK01 (sample SAMN16246547, study PRJNA631951) | gut metagenome | biome: gut microbiome; feature: rumen; material: SC-attached | host: Bos | place: Iran: Karaj | collected 2018-10 | reverse complement strand
AATTTTAATGATAGGGCAACAGGGACAAAGAATAGTAATGATGTCCCTCGTGAGTTTATTACTTACGATTATTTAAATAAAATGTTTATGAATGCAATAGCTGAGTACTCTAAAGATTTTAAGGCTGAAACGTTTGATTTGTTGAAGAAAATTGAAGGCATTCTTAAACAGAGTTTTAGAATCTCATACGGAAACCGTATTCAGGATCAAATGAATATATTTGTACCGGTATATATAGCAGCGGGAATTTCAGAAAAAGATAAAAATAATAAAGAGAAAAAGGATAAACTTATAAATGAAGCTATTGATTATCAGCTTACTAATAAGGTATTAAGAAAACTCGAATATGAAGAACTTAATAAAGAGGCTGCACAAAAGTTAAGAGCATTGTTTGAGAGTAATGGCTTAACTCATGCAAAAAACTTTATCGATTGGAAAACTGGAGGGATTGATAGTTAATGACCATAACCCTTGTTGACAAACAAAAAAATAGAGTTGTTCTATCGCCACAGATGACTAATTATCTTCTGCCGGATGCGGGTAAAATTCAAATTCGAGAAATTACATCAACACATATATATGTTAATGGAGATTCTTATGAAATAAACAATAAGTCATATGATATAGAAATAAAAGATTATCCTCTTGAGATTGAGGTTGATGGAAATATATACCATATTAGTGTTTTATGTAGTCAATTTCGAGATGAGACCAAATTTGATTACAATACTTTAAGGGTTGCATTCACCAACAATTTGATAAATCATCGTATGGACGAGGATATTCTTTTTAGTGCGATTTCGGAGGACCTAGATACACTAAAGTTATCATTATGTACGTTTAATCGTAAGTTTGAAACTATTACCAAAGATTATGATGTGGTAGCAATGGATGAATGTATTGATTATATTCCACATATTTTTCAGAAACCTAAACAACATCTAAAACAGATTAATGAAATTAGACCGGCGGCTGTGATTTCTAGAATTGGGCAGGAGTCGATTCGACATCTGGCTTCACATAGTGAGCATTGGAAGGGAATTAAAGCAAGTGGTCTTGTTCCAGAGAGACTTTTAGCGAGAACCTTGGAGGATGATTTTGCGATATATGAGAATGTTGCTGTCAAATCTATAGTTGATAGACTCTATAAGGAGATGAAAATATTAAGTGAAGAAAATATAGATTGCTCTATGCAGATGGATATTGATGATGGCCATGCTGTTAGCGGAGAACAAAAAACATACTTTCATGCAAGAGATATTCTTTTAAAAGGAATGGATGACGAAAGTGTTGCATATAATCAACTGCTTCTTGAGGAACAACGTGAGCATATAACGAATATACTTGAAAAACTTTCAAAATGTAAATCTACACCGTTATATAGAAAGTTAAAAAAGCAAAAAAATATTAATGGAAAACTGAAGAAGACTAACATATTTATGATGGACAAGTATTATAAATATGCCTATCGGTTATCTGAATTGATGCTTAATCGCCAGGAGGTGAATCCATACGAGTCGGTTCAAAGTATTACGGGTGAATACTCTTTGTATTGCAAAATAATGTTTATATTTGCATTAAGGTATTTCAATTTTACGCTGACAAATCCGGGAGATGAGATATTTGAAGGTGAAAATCTTTTGGATAATATTTATAATTATAAGGGATGGCATATCGCATTATCAAACTATAATGTTAATTCTTTGGATGTTAATGGTTTCTGCTTTGAAATGTTCGTTGACAACCCGATTGAAGTAAGCTTTGGACCTATTTATATTAATGAATCTATAGTGTCACGGTTTTCAGATATAAGAGTGAAGGGAAGTACTCTGTCTTTTGATCGACCTCTGAATGATCAGGAGCAAGAAGAACTCATTCGTGAACTTAAACGTTCATGGCCTAAGAATAAAACTACATGGCCAGCTGATTTTAAAATGAAATTGGTAGCAGCATTTCATAATGCCAATAAAGAGACTAGAAAGTGTTTAATGCTTCCATGGAAATACCTTGTACCTGACAATATTGAAGAGATTTGTCAGCTTAAGATGATACTGATGGATAAACTAAAAGATGAAAACTTTGACATGATATATATTCTTACGTCGTCTAGACCTAATGAATTTGTGAATGTTAAAGATTTAAAAGTGCTTAATGGTCTTTTGACTTATGGAAAAGCAAACAATGAGACTGGACAAATGAATTCTCGGTTTGGTATTCTTCCTATTGGAATTAGTGATATTAATTCGTATAGAAGGTATACTAAGATTCTTCTTGATCATATGATTTCTCTTGATCATGAAAGGGATTACTGCCCAATTTGCGGTAATCAGCTTTTCAAAGGAAATGGTGTTCAAAGTAATGTTTTTAGTTGTCATATATGTGGTTTTGAAATAATAGATACACAATGTAGCAGCTGTAAGAAAAAATACCCCTACACAAGATATACTCCACCTAAAACAACACGTTTAAAAATTGACAATCCTGGGTTTCAAGTTATATCTAAAGAAAATGAGTTGGGGTTTAAAAACATAACAGAAGCACGATTAGAAAAAGGGAAAATATATCCAATTTGTCCATATTGTGGCCTATAATAGAATAAAGAATATAAGAGCAATCAAAAAAAGATCTGACTTTTGTCCAATGTCATTAAGTTAAGCTCATAGGCAAAAAAAACCACTTCGTATTCCATATCTGGAAATAGCGAGGTGGTTTTTTTTTCAGAAATTAATTTCTATGTTTTTTATATAGCCGCAAGGACAACTTATGGTAGTTCTTTCACCGCTCGAAGTCATCGTAATCTCTGGTGTACCGTTGCATTTTGGGCACCTCACGCTCACATATCCGTTTTTCTGTTGTTCCAACCTGGCTTGCTTCGCTAACATAATTGATTGGCGTGATATTGTGGGTAATGTTCTTTTCTCCGTTTGAGTAACCATATACTACCTCCTTCATAAAATCATCCATTTCTATTAAGTGACCAAATTCTTTAGCTCTATATATTGCGTCCATTACAAGATAGCTTTTATCTCTATCGGTGAGATTCTGTGCTGTTTTTGCCGCATTGATACTTGCCCTGCATTCATCTTGCCATATGGGTGTAGTATGATAATCATCTCCATGCTCCATATCGCCCAGATATTCATCTCTATATGGTCTATGTCCAAAGTATTCGTGCGCCAATACTGCACCCACGCTCATTAAATCTCTTGGGTGTGTAGAACCATACTTTTCATCAGGGAATACATTCCTTGTCACGTATATTTTATCTTCGACAAAATTATAGCAAGTACTTAATGTAAGATGTTCTTCGTCATTAAATACAAAAACAGATTCATCCGCTCCAATTCGGCGTATTTCGGATTTTACGAAATCAATTTCTTCCTCGGATAATGGTTTCTTGGATGTATCACGCATCCCATTTGCCATATCTTTATCTTTAAATGAAATTAGTCTTATCATGCCTTTAATATACTCCTCTTTATCTTTATAAGGCTGGTTAAGGGTGAGTCGTTATACGTATCCATATATCTTTCACATAAAGTCATCCCATTCATAACCGTCTTCCTCCGTTATGCATAAGTTCATGTCATACCCAAGGTCTTGTATCGAGAGACCGGATGTTTCGATCTTGTCCCACCCTTCGTTTTCAAACGGGATGCTCGCCGCAACTCTTTCCGCCATACTTTTTATCACGTGCTCGGGTATTTCTGTCGGGACTTTCTCAGGGAATGGAAGGACGTGGAGCTCGGTGTGTATCGGTGAGAGACTTTTGACCATCTCAAGATAATCCTGTCTCATTTTTCTGTTTGTATTTGTCGCATCAAATACTACAGAAGCACCGCTCATGATGGCTGTCTTTATTCTTGCCCTTGCAATGAGAAATACAATTTCGTCGTTAAAATACCCTACGGTCTTTTGCATTTCATCCCTAATGCCATTAGCAGATATCATAACGCATGTACTATTGTACCCCTCTACAGCTTTTACATTGGCAAGAATCCTTGCTTCATCAGTTAGAATGGCATACTCATCAATACATCGCATAATAGGATATAGTTCCTCGGAATTCTTCTTAATGAAACCCGAAATTGAGAGTCTATCAATGATTTCCTTAGCTTTTTCTGTTTTGCCACTACCGGGCAGACCACACAGCATATGGAATTGTAATTTCTTAGCTGAATTTTCCATAGTTTCCCTTATGTTACGTCCAGCAGCAACCACAGAATTCCTGTTTGCTTCAATCTCACCTTTATTTATCTTTTCTAATATCAGTGATTTTATCTGTGAGGATTCTTCTAAATTTTTTTTGTATATTTCAATGAGTTCTGTAACCGTGCATTTACAGTAATGTTTTAGTCTGGATTCAAGAGATTTTTCTACAATGAACTTATCACCATACAAATACGCTCCAGCCTTACTTATCATTTCATAACTAATGCTATTCCCTTTTTCTTTTTCTTTATACAGTATGCCGATGATATCCGAGATATCATTCCCAGCTTCTCGTCCTGATTTTACTTTCATTGCAATCAGATATTCGGCATCGACCATACGTACTTCTATTGAGCCATTGTTCATTACTTTATAATGTTTTGATTTTTCGGCTAATTTATCCGAGAACGAAGATGAATATATAAAATCATCATTCATCCAATCGTTGGAAATACCAAGCTTATTTGCTGCTGCTTGTATAACATCTTTAAGCGGTCTCTTCCTCGGCTCGTAATAATCTATATCGCTGGTGCTTGCTCTGAATCCATAATTTGCAACGATACTTGCGCCCCCTACTATGATCAATTCACAATATGCCGTTCCATATACTTTGCGATATTGCTTTGCGAATTCCTTCAACATCATTTCCAAGGTGTCTGCATTTATAATATCTTCAGTATGCGTCATCTATATTCTCCTCATATATATTGTGTTTCAGAAACTCTGGCAACAGATGTCTGCTACTTCTTTCTGCAAAATAAACGGGATTGTTAAGTCGCATTTCCCTAATTTTCTCGTATTCTGTAGCATAAGGAAAGCCGGCAGCGACAGCTATAGTGTCTATGCAGGACAGTATATACATTGCTTTGGCGAATTCGCCTGCTTTATATAGGGATTGGACCGTTCCCTCTGATAAAGCTTTTTGCATGAAATTTAAAGGATTTGATTTTATTGCATGGTGAATGCTGCTTCTGAACATCTTTATGTTTTCTTTTGTGTCGAACTTGTTCGTCTGCCTCATACCTCTTTTCTTTACCAAATAGAGTATCCTTTCTATCTCTTTCAATTCTCTGAATGTTTTTTTTCGAAGTTTAGGTTCTATGTCATTTCTTAAAGAAAGACTTTTTGATTCAGCCTCCAAGCATAGTAATTCTATAACTTTTCTTGTTCTTGGGGTGTATCTTTTTTTTGTTGCTACGCCATTGAAGTCAGCTAATTCAGCCTTTAGAGTCTTCAATTTGAGCCTGAGCACATCCCTTTCCTTTATCTCGTTAAGGATTTTTTCAATATCACATTTCTTGACATATATCGTTTTTTTCTTTCCGCATTCGGTATATGCAAGGTAGAAATATTCTTTTCCATTACGTATTTTTGTGGTTACCTTGCCTTTCGGCAGTTGTAGTAATTTTATAGATATATTTTCTATTTCAGACTGCAACCTGCTTGAATTTTTCATATATGCTTTTTTAATGTTTGTATTTATGTCTAACATTCTATTGCCCCCTTTTTTTTATTATATCACATTTTTTCAAATATTCAATCCTTTATACTGTTTTTATTTCCGTTTAATGTTATCATATCATCCACCCTTTCCCCTCAGCAGAAAGACATAAGCGTATGTACATATTTTATGTTCTCATACCTACACAAAATGGACAGCCAAGTGATTTAATCTCTGCTTTTACAGACCGTCTCCATGTATGGCCCTTCTCACACTTCCAGCTTACGATTTTGTGAGAACGGGTTGTAACATCTTCGGGTTTTAGCAAGTGATTAGTAGATAGAGGGTAGGCAGGGTGAAGATGTTAACCCTTGTGGACGATTCCTGGAAGGAGGTTTTAGTATAAAGAAAAACACCAAGGATGTTTCCTCGGTGTCCGGGTAGTTATATCAAACATATTCCCAATGATAACCACAACAGGTTTTGCTTTCTCCTCTTGCACATGCACTTACGGCATCTCCAGATACGCCTAACGCTTTCCCTGCATCAGCAGCACTATTATATATAGCTTCGGTTTCTACGCATCTGATCTTCTTTGTTTTACCCATTCGACGACGGCCACATTCATAACAACCTCTTCCCGCTGAACGACCTGAAACGGCAGATTTATATTCATTTCCGCATACTGAACATTTCCACCATACCTTTACGTTCGACACTGAACCAATTTCATTAGGCTGAACATCGGTATTCTTTGAATAGTCCCATTCTTTAAGCAATTCTGGATGCTTTGTGGCAAAGTCATTATAACCAGCAAGGATTAAATTACCTGAGCAGTACGGGCAGCCTCTTTTACTTAAGGCTCTGCTGCTAATAACAGCTTGCCAACTATGTCCTTTGCTGCACTTCCACCAGGCTTTATAACCACTGCCGGCAGAATAATAGTTAGGAGTATTTTCTCCGTTCTTATCGCAGTCCCATTCTTTACATAATTCAGGATGGGTTGATAACAAACTATGACTACCTAAATCCTGATTGATACGAATGCGACCTTGGCTGGTTTTACGTATCTTCGGTTTACCTAAACAAATCGGACAGCCCTGTGATTTTACTTCGTCTCGTACAGACCTTTTCCATGTATGACCATTTTCGCATCTCCATCTAACAACTTTATGAGAACTTGCTATAACATCTTCTGGTTTAAGCGGATCATTCGCTTCATAATCCCACAGCCTTATTTTATCGGGAGCTATCGTAGTAAGGTCATTTACGCCAGGATTGACTCTTTTTCCTGCACAATAAGGACACCCACATCCAGAATAACGGGTATTTGCAGTTGCTTCCCATTTACCTCCACATTTATTACACTTCCAATGAATAACCCTGTTGGACCTAAGTGTAATGTCTGTGGGTAATAAAGCTCCATTTGCTTCATAATCCCATTCAGAGGCGATATTAGGAGCAAGAGTGGCAAGATCATCAACGCCTGTCTTTGGATGAGCCCAAACAAGTGCTGCGGCCTCCTGGTTGCATTTCTTACATTTCGTGTTGCGACGGGCACTAGGAGGCGAATGCCATTCACGGCCACACGCAGAGCACTTCCACCATACGCTTTTATTGCTATTTCTTGTAACCTGGTCAGGCAAGAGAGCTCCATTCTTTTCATAATCCCATTCTTCAGCTATATCCTGGGCAACTGAAGCAAGATCATTGAACCCTTTAAGGACCTTACGCCCAGAGCAATAAGGACAACCTGAATGTTTTGCTCCTGTACGGTCATTGGCACTCATGAAAAACTCATGACCAAGCTTGCACTTCCACCAGAATTTTTTATTGCTCATCACTCGTATCTTATCGGGCTTTAGAACTCCATTTTTCTCTGGATGCCATTCAGCAGCTATTTCAGGATATAATGCTTGCAGGCTGAGGGATTTCTCTCGGATAATATACTGGCTATAGATTTCTCCAGAATCACGTAAAACATCTACATCAGGGCTAATGAAATTGCTTATATGATTGAGCACCTGTACAACCACTGTAGATAGTTCTTTGATTGAATGTTTATTTTTTCTCGTGATACATACAGCACAATTCTCGTATTCTTCGAGCCCATCTTCACGAACCCTTATTAAAAGGATGCCTGCTTTGTTACAAGCCTCATTCTTTTGTACTTCAACTTTTTGACGTTTGACATCAGTATGCCATCTTACTCCATCATATTCTATTGCAATCTTCTCTGAAGGGATGTAGATGTCCAGTTCCAAGCCAATAGTTTCTATATCTGAGTTCACTGCGTCGGGGAAGTATTTCTTAACATAGTAATATATCGCTTGCTCAGGGAATGATGTTTGGACTTCCTTGCTACATTTAGGGCAGCCTGTTCCCATAGATCTACTTGATATTGCAGCTGTCCATCTATTTCCGCAATCGTGGCATTTCCAGTGAACTTTCTTATCACTGCCGTGGGATATATTCATAGGAGTTAAGTTGTCATTTAGCTCATAATCCCAGTCCTCTGCAAGCATAGGATGAGTAGTAGCAAGGTCATTGATACCAGGAAAGATCATTTTACCTGCGCATATAGGGCATCCACGGCCGCATGTGCGGTGTCCCGCTGTGGCTTTATAAGAATGACCTTTAGGACATAGCCAGTAATATTTCTGATTTGATGATGCTTTGATTTCGTCAGGATGTACCGGATAGTTCTTTTCATAATCCCATTCTTTGGCCAACTGAGGATTGATTGTAGCGAAATCATCAATACCTTTTCGAGCCAGCATGTGTTGTCGCGCTCTTTCTTTGGTGCCACACTTTGGGCATCCAGTAGCTTTTATCTTTGCAGTTCTATGACTTACCGTCGCTTCCCATTCGTTGCCACAGATATTGCATTTCCACCAAACTTTTTTATTGCATCCAGGAGTAATTTCTTTTGGAGAGAGAGTAGCGTTCTTTTCATAATTCCACTCTTCGGCTATATGTGGGAATAAGGTTGCTAAGTCGTTATATCCTGTTAGCACCTTTTTACCTTCGCAATAAGGGCAACTCCCGCCTCTTGTGCGATGATTAGGTGTAGCGTCATATTCATGCCCTTTGCTACATCTCCACCATACTTTTTTCGCACTTCCGTATGATAGTTCGCTCGGTGTTATATCATTGTTTTTCTCGTAAACCCATTCATCAAGCAGATACCCCCTTTGTTCGAGATCTTCTTCACACCATTCTTTTAATGTTTTTCGTTTTTGTTTCAAAACTATTCTCCTTAAAGTGTTAACCATTTGTTACTGACATACAATCGGGAAATTACATATATACTTTACTTTGCGACCATATCTATAATATGCCTTATGATATCAATATAAACCCCTTGCAAACATCACAAATAATTTTATCTGTATTATTTTCGATTTTAGAGGCGTTAAGGTTGATTTTTCACGCATTTTATGATATCATATATTATATTCATATGAAAGATACAGAAGGTGCTTTATTATGGATGACTGTTTAAAATCAAAAGAATATGATACTGGTTTCTTGTTGTTTTGGGATTTTGTTGAGCCATATTTCCCCCAACGTCTTCGTGAACTGCGTGAAAAGCACAAGGTATCGCAACGGAAACTTGCAGAACTTATCGGCGTCAGTCATGTCACAATTTCCAAGATTGAAAGAGGTAAAATGGCTATTTCTGTAAAAGTTATTGCAGGATATATGCATATCTTTAAATGTTCTATTGATGATTTTATCTGGGAAAACGACACAAAACTCCTACCGCAACTTTCAGATACTGTTTCAAAACGATATACTATAGAGGGGCAGATTTTAATAGAGCAATTTCTGCGTCAGATTGACGATTATCGACGTAAAGATACCTTTTCGGGCGAACCATAAAAGTCAAATGATGTATGAAGCCTGTAGGCGACAGGCTTTATATTTTTCTTATCAGTGTTACTTATACGCTATCATATGCGGTACATGTAAATAACTATAGGTACCATCGTTTCTTATTTTGCAATTTTCTTTATAGTATTACCGATATACTGTTTACGATATGCATCATCGGTAACTATACATAACAAATTTTCAATATTTATATTTTATTATATCGCTATCAGTTAACAATTTCCACTATTTCATTAATGCTGTTTATTAAAAATAACAAAAACTACTTTTTTACAGTAGTAACTGTTGCGAATAATTAACATAATTTTACATACATATATAGAAAGAGTAGTTGAAAATGCACCTGAAAATCACCGTTTTCAGCACATTTCAAAAATACATATTTATTATAAGTAAACAAAAAGAACATAACAGATAAGTTTGCCGACCGACTGTTATGTCCTTTATGAAATTATTGTGCCGAGGAAATTTTCCCCGGATGCAAACATAGTATAATCTTGTAAGGAACTATTTGTCAACAGGGAAATATTTTCTCTATATATAATATGCAATACCGGATCTGGTAAAAACCGGTGTTTTTTACAAATTACTATTTTGTATCCTTTCTTTGAAATTTCCCAACGGTACACCACCCTTGAGCAAAGGAAGGTGGCCATGGATTATTCTTCTTGCCCCGATGTTAAAAGAATACTCAACGAAGTAATAGCCGACATCTCAAAAGAAATCGGTTCTTATTGCTATGCTCCCGAAAAAGATTTTACCCGAAACAGAAAACTGGATGCCGAAGAGTTTATTAGATTGTCAATCTCAATGGAAGGTAATTCTCTTCCCAAGGAAATATATAACAACTACTCCGATAAAAAAGAACGAATGACGGTTTCTGCCTTTGTACAGAGAAAAGCCAAAGTAAGCCCTTTGCTATTTAGGGAAGTATTGCGACGCTTTAATAATACCTTAAAAAATCCGTCCAAGCTGAATGGATACAGAGTTTTTGCTATAGATGGATGTAATTTCCCTACCCCATATAACCCTAAAAGCAAATGGTATTTAGAAGCAAGTGGATATAATAAGCATGGAGATGAAACAAAAGGATCCTGTCAGATGCATTCGAATATGCTTTATGACATTATAAATAATTGCTACTACGACTGTACGTTCGAACGAGATGAACGCCGAGCAGCTATTGAATTAATCGAGAATATAAAATATCAAAAATCAATAGTTATTATGGACAGGGGATACCTAAGCTTCAATATGATCGAACACGGTAACAGAAGCGGACTGTTCTATATTATAAGAAGTCCTCTTGTTAACGCCATCAAAGATATTAGAGACTTGCCTGATGCGGAGATAGACCGTGAAGTATCTATAACCGTTTGCACTAAGTCTAATCAATTCTGTATAGCAAATGGATACAGAAAAATGAATGTTTCGAAAGGCAGGAAGGAAAAATACTCTGATAAAACAGTCTATACTAATTGGGACTTTGAAGACACCTGCGAGATAAAGTTTAGAGTAGTGAAATTCCGCATTAACGATGATGGCAAAGATGCTTGGGAAGTATTGGTCACCAACCTAGACCGGACTCAATTCCCTATAATGGAGATAAAGAAACTTTATGGAATGCGTTGGGGTATAGAAACATCTTTCAGATCATTGAAGTACGCTGTAAGTGCCATTAATTTTCATTCCAAGAAAGATAACTATATAGAACAGGAATTATACGCTAGGCTAATAATGTTCAATGCCGTATCACGAGCAGCGGGAAGTTTGCCTGTAAAGAAGGAAAGTACCAAACATGCCTATAAGATAGACTTTAAGATGGCCGTCCAGATATTCAGGCGGTATTATAGGAAATTCTGTAAAGATCCACCCCTTAAAATGTACGCTGATATTGATACCTACCGCCAGCCAATAAGGGAAGGACGGCAAGATAAACGCAAGATACGTGTAAAATCAGCGGTTTATTTCTTATATAGAGTCGCATAGACAGGTCCATACCTGTCTGTTTGGCATGCATTGAGAACATAAAAAAAGACATCTGGACTGATATTATAACCAATTCCAAGATGTCTTTTGTTGTTTCTCGTCTTAACTTAATGCACTTAGTTGACATCTACAAATTCCAAAGAGTCTATATTTATTAACTAAATGACATTGGACTTTTGTCAGGTCTTTTTTTTGAAAAGTGTTAAGTCAGAATTATTATCTCACTATATATAAGTAAGAGAAATACAGATAACAATTTTATTAGATTAATGGAGGTATTAAGATGAATAATTTGTCTTCAGAAGAGAAAAAGGTTTTGGATTTAATGCAGAAAAGCAACTTTAGAGGAATTTCTAAAGAAAATGTTATGCAACTTGTATCTGTTCTGGATAAAGTTGATCCTGAAGTGGCAAAAGCTCTGATCGCTGAAATACCAAAGGTTGTCGGTGGGGTAGTTGAGAACGAAAAAGCTTACGCCGGTGTTTTGACTGAGGGTATTAAATCATGTAACGACAGTATATCATCTTGTTATAAAACTGAGGATGATATCGTTAAATCGCTGCAGAATGAAATTGACAAGGAAGATACTACTTTTGAACAAAAAAAGTACTACTTTGATAGGATGGCAGAAGCAGCAGAAAGGAAGGAAAAAAAAGATACGGAACATAAAAATGTTATTTTGACAATATTAAAATACGGAGGTCAGGCATTATTCGCAGGCATCGTATTTACCACAGGTTTCTTTTTTGCAAAGAAAGGGGGGATTAAATAATCGAATACAATAAAACTACATAATATAAATAAAATGGAGGTTGAGAATTATGACATATCGTGCATGGAGACAATGTGGTAGGAAAAGGCGGTACAGAGATGAACATACAGTCAATCTTTATAGAAAAATGTTTGAAAGGGAGAGAGGAACAAAGCTTGACTACTATTGGTGTAATTATTGTAATGGTTTCCATTTAACAAGTAAGGAGAGCTTCCTTGTAGATATATCTTTGCAGAAAGCTATTGCTCAGTAGTACACCTGTTAGTTGAAAGGGGTGCAAAAATGAAAATTGAAAAGAATTCAGGAACGAAGTTTCGGCTGTTAGATACGGAATGGGGAGTTTGGGGGTTAATCATATTGGCATTTGGACTTATATTCTTTGTTGGTTATATAGAGCATTTAAACTCAATCAAAGAATGTGATGTTCTTGGGTGCAATAATACTTGTAAAAAAGGTGATAAGTATTGCAATGAGCACAGACATTATGATTTATATCAGCAAGAAAAAATAAATGCAATCTCAAGAAGTCTTAGGAATTCAGACAATAAAAAACAGAAATCCGATTCATCGAAAAATAGTTCTACAACAAATTACTATTCCGGTGATATTTATGGAGCTGAAAGATATAATAATCCTGATGATTTTGCAGATGAATGGGAAGATGACTTCGACAGTTGGGAAGATGCATATGATTACTGGGAGGAAAATAGTTAATAAATTTGAGTATTCTATTATATTTTATATAAATATCAAAATTGAAAAACAGTGCAAAGAATTTTTTCTTTGTGAAGGAGATGAAGAGGATGGATAATCTTTTTATCTATATGAGAGATAGAATTGACTTAGGAGGAACTAATGGGATTGTTTGATATTGATGATGATAATCTGAAGGCTTTATATCATAGGGCAGAACAAGAAGCAAATAGAGGTTTTGTAAATACCAGAAATTATCCGTATCTCGATAAGGCACTGATTATATATGCCAGGGATCATGATTGTTCATATGATGAAGCTTTAATTTTTGCAAAGACCGGTAAAAAGATGGGGAGACTGGCAAAATAAGCCAGGTTACGAAACAAAACCGCCACTGTTGGTTTTACATAATAATTATTACATAGTATTGATACAAAGAAAACTACATGAAATATTTTGGTGTTGACAAGGTATTTAAGCCATCTAAGTCGCTGATTATAAGGTTTATTATACTATGATAATGTGATATAGTATTATAAAGGGTAACACATTCTTATGATTAGGAAGTGAGGGGGGCTTATGTCGTGGGGTTATGAAACAAGCTTTACGGTTGAACATGCTGAAACACTTAAGAAACGTGTTAGTTGTAAGGATTGCAAATATTACTGTCAGTCTGATCTATCTTGCTTGAAAAGGCCTATATATATGCCTGAAGATGGATTTAATATGTGGCATGATTGTGAGAACTTTAGGATTGTAAATTACAAGATATAAATGTACATTTTTTAT
>JAEEGK010021088.1_pt1 | contig 13794 bp, 10 predicted proteins | sample 8958771 | NCBI WGS metagenome assembly JAEEGK01 (sample SAMN16246547, study PRJNA631951) | gut metagenome | biome: gut microbiome; feature: rumen; material: SC-attached | host: Bos | place: Iran: Karaj | collected 2018-10 | reverse complement strand
TAATTTTAATTATATTTTTCATATTCTTAAATTTCTATTTTATGATGGAAATTATTTATTTCTATACATTTTTTACTAATAATAACAAAAATAATTTATAATTTATTTTTTATTTATAAATATACAAAATAAAATTATTATAATTTATTTAATTTTAAAATATCTTTTTTGCTGTTATTTTTACTATTATAAACACTAAAATAATTATGAAAATTTCTTTCAACATTTTTAAAATTATTTTTTAACGAATTAAATAAATTTTGATTAAAAATTCCTTTTTCAATTTTAATTTTCCGAAATTTATTCAATTTCAAATTTTTTTTATTTACATTCGAAAACGGTCTCAAAGGCAAAACAGGAATAATAATATTATTACCAACAATTTCTTTTTTATTATTATTAAAAATAGAATTTCGCGGTGTGTAAATTTTTTTATTAACAAAAATATTATTAACATTATTAATCGTGATTTTTTTACTTTCATTTGTGTCATTTATTGTGCTTGGTGTATTAATATTTCTATTTATTTTATTTTCTGGTGTTAAAATTCGATTTCTAATAAAAATTTCATTTAAATTTATTTTGTTAAAATTAATTTTTATTATTTTATTTTTGTTAAAATTTTTATTATTATTATTAAATTCTTCTTCTTCTGGAATTTCTTCGAAATCTTTTTTTTTTTTTTCTTTTATTAATGAAATTAATTCTAAATCTTCTTTGTATTCATTTTGTAAATCTGAATAAAAATTTTCGAAATTTTTTTGTTCGGAAAAATTATTATTGTTTGTTTTGTTGTAATTTTTTTGATTATTATTAAAAATTTTTTCATTTTTTAAATTGTTTGTTAAAAAATTGTTCGAATTTGATTTTTTAAATGTTGAAATGCTATTTTTTATTGTTAATTTATTTTATTTTACTTTTTTGGCGTGATTGGTAATAATTGAATTCGGTTTTTTTTTAAACTTATCGATTTTAATAATAATTTTTTCATTTTTTTTTATCAATAAAAAAATAACATTAATTATTATTAAATTCTCTAATTTAAATATTAATTATTATTTTATATTTAACTTATAATAATAATACATAATAATAAAAAATAATAATAAAAATTATAATAAAAATTATAATAAAAATTATAATAAAAATTTATAAAAAAATATAAAAATTTGTAATAAAAATTTGTAATAAAAATTTATAATAAAAATTTATAATAAAAATTTATAATAAAAATTTTAATAATAATAATAACAATAAAAATAAAAATAATAATAATAATAATATTATTATTATTAATAATAATAAAAATAATAATAATATTATTATTATTAATAATAATATTTATAATAATAATAATATTTATAATAATAATAATAATATTTATAATAAAATTATACTAACTAAAATTATTTCATCGTCATTATCCTCACAAATTCATGATAATTAATCCTTCCATCTCCATCTCTATCTCCTTGTTCAATTAACTCCCTAATTAAATCATCATCCAAATTTTCCGTTCCTTCTTTCACCCAGTCTCTAACCGCTTTAATATCATCTGCATTTATAAACCCATCAGCATCTTTATCAAAAACTTGAAAAGTTTCTAACAATTCTTGTCCTTCTTGTTGTTCTTTCAATTTATTATTCATTAAAACAATAAATTCATTAAAATCAATAGTTCCGCTATTATCAATATCGTATTGTTTAATTAATTCATCTAATTCTTCTTTTGTTGGATTGTGACCTAAAGTTCTTAATAAAGTTGCTAATTCATCAGTTTTTATAAATCCATCACAATCTTTGTCGATTATGTTAAAAGCTTCTTTTATTTCGTTTTTTTCTTCATCTGAAATGAAATCATCGTTTTTTTTGCTTTTGTTGTTGTTTTCTGAGTCTTTTGAAGAAATTGATGATGATGATGATAAAGAATCTGAAGATGAAATTGAAGAATCTTCGTTTATTATATCAGTGTTTTCCATTGTGTTTGTGTTTTTGTTGTTTGAGTTTGTGATTGAAGAAGAAAATTTCGAATTTTCGTTTATTAATGAAGAATTTGAATGTTTTATGTTTCTTGAAGAATCTTCGGAAATTTCTTCGATTATTATGTTATTATTATTATTATTATTTTTAATTAATTTATTATTATTATTAATAATGTTATTATTAATAATAATATTATTATTAATAATGTTATTATTAATAATATTATTATTATCGCTATTTATTAAGTTATTATTATTATTATTATTAAAATTGTTATTATTATTATTAATTAAATTATAATTTGGACTTCCATTTTCGATATTATTTTCATTATCAAAATTATTAATATTCATTTATAAAATTAAAAAAAATATAAAAAAATATATAAAAAATACATAAAAAAACAATTTATATTTAAATAATAATAATAATGTCTTCATCAAACGACGAAAATTCATTAACAGAAATTGAATCTCTTTGTATGAATTGTGAAAAAATGGGTACAACTCGTTTATTGCAAACGAAAATTCCTTTTTTTAGGGACATAATTTTAATGTCATTTTCATGTCCTCATTGTGGTTACAAAAACACAGAAATTGAGCAAAATGAAGAACTTCCTCCGCAAGGAATTCATTTTGAACTTAACGTTCAAACAGAAAAAGACATGAATCGAAGAGTAATAAAATCAAACTACGCAACAATAAAAATTCCAATTTGTGGATTAGAAATTCCAACAACAACACAAAAAGGAAAATTATCAACAGTTGAAGGATTTATTTTAAATGCAAGAGACAATTTTAAAGATAGTTTTGAAAATGGATATTATAGTCAAATGGGCAATGAATTTATAGAAAAAATTAAAGATTTAATTGAAAAACTTGGAAATGTTCTTGATGGTAAAAAGTACCCTTTTGAGTTTATTTTAGATGACCCAAGCGGAAATAGTTTCATTGAAAATCCTTTTGCGCCGCAAACTGATCCGAATATTAAAGTTACTTATTTTGAAAGAACGAAAGAAATGATAGAACAAATGGGATTTAGTGTAGATAATCAAAAAAATGAAATAAAAGAAAATAATAATAATGAAAATAAAAATAATAATAATAATAATAATAATAATCAAGTTCAACCTTCTTATTACAACAAAAAAAACAATTTCACTGTTTTCAAACCAAATGATAAATCAAATAAAATAATCGATTTCACCAAAAGTTTCGATGAAAACAACACCGAAGAATTAGATAAAAATTCAATGTCTTTTCCAACTAATTGTTATGTATGTCACAATCCAGGTTTTTTACGTAGTTGCATATGTTCAATTCCATATTTCAAAGAAATCATCATTTCATGTTTTAAATGTGATGTTTGTGGGTACAAAACAACTGATGTTAAAGGGGGTGGTGGAATTTCTGAAAAAGGTACTAAATTAACATTGAAAGTGGAAAAAAACGAAGATTTAAATCGGGACGTTTTTAAATCAGAAACGAGTAAAATTATTATTCCAGAAATTGGTTTTGAAAGTAGTGATGGAAGTTTAGGTAGCATGTATACAACAATTGAAGGAATTATTGAAAAATTGATTGAAAATTTGAAAAATATGCCTTTCGGAACGGGCGATTCGAAAATGAGTAATGATATTGATAATTTTATTAAAAAATTGGAGGAAATTAAAGAATTGAAAGAAAAATTTACGATTATTATTGATGATCCTCTTAGTAATAGTTTTATTTTTCCGATTAATGATGTTGAAAAAGATGAAAGATTAATTAAAGAAGAATATGAAAGAACTTATGAACAAAATGAAGAATTTGGAATTAATGATATGAAAACTGAAAATTATGAAGAAAAATAATAAATTTTTAAAATTTTATTATAAAATTTTATATAAATTTTATAAATTAAATTATATTTAAATTATATTTAAATTATTATTATTTAAATTATAAATTTAAATAACAATTTTTTTTAATAATAAAAATTATTATTATAATAATAATAATAAAAATGAATGAAAATCAAACTGAAAATAATAATTTAACAGAAAATGATCAAAATAAAAACATAACAAATTTATCAAATACAATGCCAACTTTTAATACAAATAAATATAATTATAAATCATTATTAACAACAAATAATTTCAAAGGATTTTTTAATAAAAATTTTAATTTAACTTCTTATCACAAACTTCGAGAAGAAAGTCGAAGTCATTCAAAAAGTCCCGAAAAAATTTACATTCCACACAAATTAAAAGGAAATGGAATTCCAAATAAATTATTAGATCGTTTGAATTTTTTAAAAAGCATTTTTAATAGTAAAAAATTTCTTGATTTTTATAAAGAAATTGAAGAAAAATTTAATGTTGATAAAAATAAAAAACCATCTTTAAATGAAATTTCCGATTTTATTTTAAATTATAATGACATTCACGGTGAAATTGATCAATTCGCAATGATTTTTTATTTTATTTGTAATTATTTAGAATATGATGTAAATATAAATGAATTTAAAAAAGAAAATAAAACCGAACAAAAAGCAGAAAATGTTTATAGAAAAAAAAAAGGTTTGAGCGAAGGATTTTGTAATTTATTTGAATATTTTTGTAAGAAAAAAAATTTACGTTTTCGTAGAATAAATGGCTATTCAAAATTTTTAAATTTTAATGAAAAAAATTCCTCAATTTTTAATTCATCTATTTTTAATTCAACAAGTTTCATTTCAACAACCAACAAACTCACATCAAATAATAAAATATTAGAAAATAATCATTGTTGGAACGCTATTTTTATAAAAGGAAAATGGTATTTTATAGATTGTTTGATGGGTTCCGGCGGAACAATAGAAAAATTTAATAATTTGCCCGGAAATAATTCAAAAAATAATTTTTTTAATCCTTTTTATTTTTTAACTCCACCTGAATATTTAATTATCACTCACATTCCTTACAATGATGATTGGCAATACATTCCAAAAACAATAAATGATGTGCAATTTATGCGAAGACAATTTTTAAATTTGGGCGAATTTTATAAATCAATTTATGATAAAAATATTAGTTTTTTATCACATGATTATCCTTTAATTACACATTATGAAAAAGAGAATTTGATTATTAAATTAAAATCTGAAGATATTATTATTCAAGCGGAATTGTTTTATAAACAGAAAAATAGTAAAATTTCTGAAGTTAAAATTAGTAGCGATGATGATGATTTTAATATGATTTTAATTGAACCTTCTTTTCCGATTTTTGGTGAATATAATTTAATTATTTCTGCGAGAGATGTTGATAGTAATGAAATAATTTATAATAAACTTTTAGAATATCATATTAAAATAAAAGATAATTCGAAATTTAACTATTTTGAAAAATATAAAGAAAAAATCAATTTTTATAGAAATAAAAGACCAGAAACTTTTGTTGCATTACCGAAATTAAATTTAAATAGAGATTTTAATTTAAATCAACATTTAAATCAACCTAAAATTATTAATGATTATTCGAAAATTTTTCCCAGTAAAAATAATAAAAAAATATGTTTTGATAATGATAATTCGTATATTATTGAACCTAGAAATTTGGTTCTTCGAGTTGGTGAAGATTTTAAATTTAAAATTAGAGTTAAAAATGCAAATCATGTTTGTGTTGTTGATGGAAGAAAATTTAATTTTTTAAGAAGAACTGATGAAAATACTTTCGAAGGACAAGTTGAAATTAATAATGAAAATGTTTGTTTATGTTGTAATAGAAATAATGTTTTTACTGAAATTTATAGATTTAAAGTTGTTAAAAGTAATTTAATAAATAGAAAATTTAGAAGAAGTATTTTATAATTTTAATTATTATTTTATAAATAATTATTATTATTATTAAAAATATTTTGCTTTTTTTAAAAGGTTAATTAAATAATTTATTTAAAATAGTGTTTTTTAAATATGAAAATTTCAATAAATTTTTTATTTTTTAAATGATTTTAATTTAATTTAATAATTAAATAAAGTTTTTTAATAAATGTTATAAAAATGATTAAAAATCAAATAAAATTTAAATCACATTTTTAAAAAATATAAAAATAATAATTATTGATTAATATATAAAAAGTTTTATTATAATAATTTATATAAATAATAAATATATAAAAATATAAATAATTATTTTATATTTAAAATAAATAGAAATAATTTAATGATTTAATTAATATTTAATATCCATAAAAAAATTAAATAGGTTAATATATAATAAAAAATGAATTTCGAAAATTCAAAAAATAAAAAAAAAAAATCTTTATTCAAAATTTAGGCAAGTTTAACTTGTCGTGGGAATTTGCCCTATTCCGGAGCGAAGACCCATCTTAATAAATAAACGAAAAAATATTTATAAATTATATATTTCAAATAAATATATATTACATTTTATATATATTAATTAATATTAATTTAATTATTTATATTTATTTTACATTTTTCATTAAAAATATTTTTTTCTTCTTTTAATTTTTTAAATCCTTTGATTTGAATTTTTTCTTTAAAAATCACATTAAATGTAGAAATTAAACAAGAAAATAATAAAATTATTGTAAAAATAAAATCAGGAAATAAAATAACATTAATAACAAAATGAAGATCTCTATGTGTAAAATCATCATCATTAATATGTTTTTTATTAGGAAAATTAATACAAAAATCTAAAGTTTTCCAAAAAAAATAATAATGAAATTGTAATAATAATGTTAAAATTAAAAATAAAATAGCATAAATTAATTTTTTGCTAAAAAAAGTTGGTAAAATTTCTAAATCAAAAAACCAAAAAATTATAAATAATATTTTTAAAATTAGTTTTATTAATAATATTATTATTAAATAAAATGAAGAATATTTTATAAAAATATTATTTATAATAAAAAATTTATTTGAAATTTTAAAACCAAATTTAAAACCTTTTTCAATATTTAAATAAATTTTTTCATTATTAAAATCGATAATTTTTTTATTATTATTAATAAAAAATTGAGAAATATTATTAAAAAAATAAACATCAAATTTATTAAAAATAAAAATATTTTCAATATTATTTTCATAAAATAAAAATTCAGATAAATTAAAATAATTATTTTTATAATTTGGACTTAATTTATAATTATCAAAAATAATATTAAAATCACTATTATTAAAATTTGAAATAAAAATATTTGTTATAATTTTATTTTCAATAAATTTATTTGAATAATGAAAATAATAATCATTATTTAATTTAATTGAATTATAATTTATTAATGTTTTATTTTTATTTATTTTTATATCATTAATTGGACATTCAAAATTATTATTAAAACATAAATAATTAAAATTATCTAATTTTCCACATTTTTTAAATCCTTTTAAACATTTTTTTTCATTATTTTTATCAATATTTTTTAAATATTTTAAATAAGAAATTTCATTAACATTAGAAAAAATATTTTTTTCATTTATTTTTTCAATATTTTTTTGTTCTGTTTTATTAATATTAAAACAATTATTTTTAATTTCTTCTTCATAACATTCACTTAAATAAATTTTATTTTTATATTCATTATTACTACAATCGCATCCATTTAATAATCCATTCCATTTTCCAAAAATTATTTTATTATTATTATTATTATTTTTCTCATAAGAAAAAGAAAAATACATTTTTTTCACAAAAGTTTTTTCTACATTTTCCGCAATTTTTGTTGCATTTCTAGTAATAAACAAAAAAACAATATGTGTAACAGCATAAGATAAAATAATAGTAGGAGCAATAAAAACCAAAAAAGTAAAAAATTGTCTACATTTCATAAAAAATTAATTAATTAAATATTAAAAAAAAATAACATCAATTAAATAAATAAATTATTAAATTTTCTAGAATAATTTATAATATAAAAATATAATAATAATAATAATATGTTAAACATAATAAAATAAACTAATAACTAAAAATAATATTTTAAAAATATTTAATTAGATTTATTTATATTTTGTCTTTGTTGTCTTCTATTCATCAAATTAAATCTACTGAAAATGAGCATTAATAATGTCATTCCCATAATTAAATAAATAATACTTTCATTTGAAGTATTTGAAAAATTAACTGAAGGAGGATTTATTATTTGTCCTGATTCAGTGACTAAATTATTACCTAAATTTGAATTAAATATTCTTAAATTAACTAAAGAATTTATCAATGAATTAAAAGCTTCATTTATTGTTGAACATATACAAGGATTTCTAAACATATTATTCATATTTATAAATAAAAAAAAATAATAATTTGTTAATTTATATTTATTTTAAAATAATTAATAATTTTTTAATTTGAATTTTAATGAATAATATTGAAAATCATAAAATGATAGAAAATAATAAAAATGAAATTTTAATTGATAATAAAAATAATATTTATAATGATAAATTTAATAATGATTATAATAATGATAGTTTTGCTGATCCAAATTCGAGTGAAAATAGTTTAAATGATTCTATGAATAAAATAGAAGAAATGCAAATGGAAGAAAATGATAATAATAATAAAAATTTTGATGATATGAAAGAAAAAAAAGATTCTAAACAATTACAAAATTTAATGATTGTTTATAATTTAAGAATTAAATTATTTACATTAATTTCAATTTTTTTTTGTTTTATTACAATAACATTAAATTTATGCATTTGTATAAAAACAAAAAAAATAATAAACATTAAAATAAATGATAAATTTTTAACAATGAATTTCGTAATGTTTATTATTTTATTAATAATATTAAATTCTTTTAATGTTGGTTTGTTATTTTATTTATATTATAAAAAAGAAGATCAAATTTGTAAAATAATCTATAAAAATTTACAATATTATTTCGTTTTAACTGAAGTTATTTTCGGTGGAAGTTTTGTAACTGGATTATTTTTTGAGCCAGACACATGGACTTATATTTTTAATGAAACGTTTTATTTAACAAATATTATTTTATTTAGTTTTTTTTTTATTGATATTAAATATAAAAAAAATTTAAATATTTGTGCGAATGTTTTTATTAGTTATTATTTAAGTATTTTATTTGCTTTTATTATTTATATTACATTTTTTAATTTGGCGTTAATTTTATGTAATAATTTAAATGAAAGAACTGATGTTTATGAAGAAAATTATGATGGTTATAAATCAACTATTTGTTTTTTTGTTATTTTTTTACAGACTTTAATTAGCATAACATTATTAGCATATATAAAAGATGTATTTTTTGCATTCACAAATTTTTATATAATTTTAGCTTTATTAATTCATAAAGATTCTACATATGAAAATTTAACAATATATTCATTAATTTGTTTTTGTATTTTATTATTTTTAAGTTGTGTTTTTACGATTTATAAAAAAGGTTATTCAGTTTTAGGCATTGATAAAAATAACGATATTAATTTAACAAAAAATCAAAAAAGTTCAAATTAAATTATAAAATTAGAATATTTAATATTATTATTTAATTTAATATTATTTTTATTTATTAATTTTATTCAAAAATGAATTATCAAAAAATTGTGAATGAAATAATAAACATTGAAAATGAGGAAAAATTAAATGAATTTTTATCAAAAATTTCAAACTATTTAAAATCAAAAAATGAATTAATAAATTATTTAAATGAATTTAAAGAAGAAAATAATAATAATTTAAAAAATTACATAATTTCAAACAGCGAAGAAATAATTTCGATTTTTATATTAATAAAAAATTTAAAAGATTCATTAAATTATTCAAAAAGATTTTTTGAGCAATCGAAAAATCAAATTTTAATAATAAAAAAAAAATACATTGAACCTTACGAAAAATTAAATAAATCAATAATAAATAAAAAAAACATTGACGAAACAATTTTTTTATGTGAAATTTCACGAAATTTTAAAAAAGATTTTAATATAATAAAAAATCATTTTGATAAAGAAACTTTAACAATAAGTGAAAAAAATTTAGAAATTTTTTTGCGATTAGAAAAATATTCATTAAATAATTTAATTGGAATTAATTTTATTAAAGAAGAAATTGAATGGTATCAAAAAAATAAAAATAACATTTTAGAAAAATTTATAATAAAATTAGAAAAAGAAATTATTAATAAAAATAACAAAGAAATTAAAAAATATTTTGAATTTTTTTCGAATTTAAATATTTTAGTTAAAATTATTAAAGATTTTAGTAATAAAATATTAAAAAATTTGATGGTAGAAATTTTTTTAAATAAAATTATTAGAAATTTTATTAATAAAATTAATACATTAGATTTATTTTATGAAAATATTATTAAAATTCGTAAAGAATTAACAAATTTTTTTAATAATTTACAAAATTACAAAGAAATTTTAAATAATTTAAATGAAATTTTAAAAAATAATTTTAATAAAGAAAATTTAATAATTTATGAAAATAATATGAAAATCGAAGATTTAAATAATATTAATAATTTATTTATTCAAAAAATTTTTGATAGTTTTAAACAAATTTTCACAAAAATTCAAAATAATAATAAATTTCAAAATAGTTACAATTATTTTACAAAAGATTTTTTATTTTTTTATTTTAATTTAAAAAAGTTAAAAAATGATAAAAAAATTTTAGATGAAAATTTGTTTTGTTTAAAAAACGATTTTATTCATAAATTTCAAAATTCAATTAAAGATAATTTTATTCGCGCTTTGAATTTAATAAAAAACATCGAAAAAAAAAATGAAAATAATATTAATATTCATATTATTACTCATTTAGTTGAATACATTAGAAAATTAAGTCAAAGTTTTATTGATTGTTATGAAATTTTTTATAATGAAAATGAAAATTTTTATGATAAAAATGATTTTATTTTAAATGAATTAAATTTAATTTTTTCTAATGAAATTATTGCGAATTATTTTTTTTATGTTTTTGAAAATATTCAAATTTCTTTGAATGAATTTAAAAATAATAATAATAAAAATAATGAAAATATTCAAAAATTTTATTTTAATTTTTATGTTTTAATTAAAATGAAAAATGTTTTTATTTCGTTTTTAAATAGTAATATTAATTTTTTATTTAATGATGGAATAATTTTTACATTAGAAGGAAAAATTAAAAATTTTTATTGTGATTTTATTAAAATTTTGGAAGAAAAAAATGATTTTAATTTTATTATTGAAAATTTGAATGATTTTAATAATTTTATTAAATATCAAAAAAAATTAAATTTTAATTTAAATTTGTTTTTAAATTATGAAAATTATGATAAAAATAAAATTTTCGAAAAATTTATTATTAATATTTCAATTTATTTTTATTTTATTTCGAGTGTTTTATTATTATTTTATGATAAAAATAAAATAAATTTTGAAATTTTTGATAATTTATTTAATGAAATTGGAAAAAATTTAATAATTTTTTTTAAAATAAAAGAAAATAAATTTTTATTAAAATTTCATAATGAAATTAAAAATATTTGTATTAATAATAATAATAATAATAACAATGAAAATAAAATTATTATTAAATTATTATTAAATTTCAAACAAAAAATTATTAATAATGATTATAAAAATTTTATTAATGAAAATAAAATTAATATTGAAATTTATATTAAATATTTTGTAATAATTTTAATGAAATTTTTTAGATTTATTTATAATTTTAATGATTTTATTAATATTAAAATAGAAATTTTAAATAATATTCAAAATTATTTAAATTAATAATAATAAATAATTTATAATTTAATTTAATTAAACTTTGTTATGAATTGTAACTTTTCCTGATAAAATTCTTTTTCCTTTGAAATTTATTTTTATTTTTTCATTTTTTATTTTATTATTATTATTATTATTTTCAATATTATTTGTAAAATAATTAATTTCATTTAATTTTAAATTTAAATTGTATTTTTTTTTTATTTTTAAAATGTCTTTTTTTTTATTGTTTATTTTTATTTTACCATTTAAATTTAATAATATTTTATTTTCATTTTTATTATTTTTATTATTTTTATTATTTTTATTTTCGTTTTTTTCATTATTATTTTCATTATTTTCAGTATTAATTCTTAATTTTTCATTTTTTTCTGAATTTTTATGAAAATTAAATAAATTATTATTATTTTTTTTATTATTTTTATTATTATTAAAACTATTTTCATTCGCTCGAAAAGTTCGATTATTAAAATTTTCATTTAAATTTTTATTTTCATGTTTATTTAATAAATTCATGAAATTAATTTTTTTTAATCGATTTGGAATGAAAAATTCTTTTTTTGGTTGAATTAATAAATTTTCATTAATATTAAATTCATCAGATAAAATAGAAAAATCTCTATTTGAATATAAATATTTGTATCTATTTGAATTATTATTATTTTCATTGTTAATTATTTTATTATTATTATTATTATTAATAATATTTTCATTAAAACTATTTGATTTTTCAATTTTATTTAAATTTTCATTGTTTTCATTTGAATTTTCATTTAAATTTTCATTATTTTCATTTGAATTATAATTTTCATTATTATTATTTTTATTTAAAATATTTAAGTATTTTTTTTTAATTTGTTTTTTTATTAAATTAATAAAATAACTATTTAATCTATTATTAATAAAAAAATCATCATTGAATTTTTTATTAAACAAAAAATTAAATAAATTTCTTTGAATTTTTTTATTTTTATTCGCATCAATAGAATATTTTTTTTTCGAATTTAACAATTTTAATAAATTTTCCGAATTTAAAATTTCATTTAAAATAATTTGATTATTTTTATTAATTTCTTCATTTTTAATTTCGATTTTTTTCGAAAGATTTTTAATATTAACATTAAAAATTTTAAGATTATTTTTAATTTTATTTTCGAAATTATTTTCGAATTTTAAAATTGATTCAAAAAATTCCATTTTTTTATTAAAAAATATTAAAATTAATAATTAAATAATTAATTAATAAAACTAAATTTTAAAAATGGATTTTCATTTTCTAAACTAAAAAAACCAAAATTATTTTCATTTATTTTTACTAATTCACTTTGATTAAAACAACAAAAATTATTTAATTTAAAACAACTTTTTTTTATTTCAAAATTATTTAAATTAAATTCTAAAATTTCATTCAAAATTTTTTTTTCATTTTTTCCGCCCAAAAAATAAACTAAATTTTCATTTATTTTAAATATTGAAAAACGAAAAATTTTCAAATTCAAATTATTTAAATTTTTGTATGAAATTTCTTCAATTTCATTTGAATTTAAATTAATTTTTTGAATTTTTTCGATAATTTCGTTTTTTTCATTCAAACCATTCAAAATGAATAAATTTTTTTTATTTATTATTAATGAAGGAAATTTTTGAATTTTTTTTAATTTTGGAATTTTTTCAAATTTTTTCGTTTTTAAATTAAATCTTTCGTTTTCTAAAAATTTTCCGCCGATCAAATAAATAAAATCATTATCAAAAATCATCGAATGTTCTTCATGTGAAAATAAAGAATTTTCTAATGATTTTAATTCATTTTTTGATGAATCAAAAAATAAAAATATTTTATTTGAATTTTTTCCACCTGAAATGAATAAATTTGAATTTATGTTTAAAAAAGCACAATTTTCAGGAAAAAAATCAATTTCAATGTTGTTAAAATTTACTATTATTTTTGTTAATTTGTTTGTTAATGAAGAATAACATAAAATTTCTTTTGTTGAAGGAATTAAACTTAAAATTTTATTATTATTATTATTATTATTATTATTATTATTATTATTATTATTATTATTATTATTATTATTA
>JAEEGK010021087.1_pt1 | contig 13794 bp, 8 predicted proteins | sample 8958771 | NCBI WGS metagenome assembly JAEEGK01 (sample SAMN16246547, study PRJNA631951) | gut metagenome | biome: gut microbiome; feature: rumen; material: SC-attached | host: Bos | place: Iran: Karaj | collected 2018-10 | reverse complement strand
CCAATCCCCAATCCCCAATCCCCAATCCCCATTTGTAATAAATAAAATTAAAATAAACATTTAATTTTTATAATAATTCCCGCCATATTTTAATAATAAATTAAATTTAAATATATATTTTTTAATTTTAAATATAAAGTATAATGTCCGAATCTGGAACAAAGTTATTTCAAGATAACATTCAAAATATGGAAAATGAAAATATTATAACTACATCAAATAATAAAAATAATAGTCCACAAAAAAATGATCAATCAAAAAATTCTGAAGAAGTTAAGCAAAATGAAGAAAATAAAATAGGACAATACTATTTAACACCTTTAGAAAGTTTACTTATAAATAAAATAATGCCTCACGGTTTTAAATTTGAAACAGAAGAAAATATTTTAAAATTATTAGAATCCACAAAAAATCAATCTAAAAGAAATAAACAAACAAATAAACATTTTGATAATTCATATAAAAATTATAATCATATAAGTAACGAAAGAAATAAGAATTTAAAAAGAAGAATAAATAATAGAGAAGAATCATCTAATAATGCTAGTAATGAAATTAATAAAACAATAAAAAAATGTAAAATTGGATTAGAAAAAATAAAAGAGTCCCCTTATGCAAATACTTTTTATCAATCAAATAATCCAGATATACCAACTTTATCAAAAATTGAAAATAAATTAAATAATTATGAATATAATTCATTTTTTGATTTTGCAATGGATGTTAGAAAAATCTGGTCTTATTTTTTTAATTTAGGCGAAAAAGGTGATAACGATATTTATGAAAAAACCAGTAAAATGAGTGAAAAATGGGAAAAAATTTATTCAGATTTAGACAACGGTAATGATGAATCTTATAATATTTCAAATAACGTTAAAAAAAGGTCAGAAAAAACACAAAGAGGATATAATGAAAATAGAGAGCAATATGGAAATAAGGAAAGTATTCCTCCTCCTATAAAAAAAAATAATCAACAAAATAATGATAATAAACCGATGACTTTAGAAGAAAAAAATATGCTTGGTAATTTAATTAGAAATTTAAATAAAGAACAATTAAGAGGTATAATTAAAATTTTAACTGATAATAACGATGTAATGAAATCAAAATATTTTGAATTTGATATAGATAAATTACCAATTAAAAAATTGAGAGAATTAGAAAAATATGTTAAAGGTTGTTTATCATCAAATAATCCTAAAAATAATGATAATAATCCACATAATGTAAATAATAATAATAATAATAATAATAATAATAATAATAATAATATAATAAATAATTCAAAAAAAAAATCATCTAAAATAAAAAAATACAATTCTTTAAATATTGAAACTAATACTGACTATAATAAATTTAATATAATTATATCTAATAATAAAAATAAAAACATCGAAGAAACTAATTATACAAATAAAAATTCATATATAACTTCATTTTATTTAACATTAAATAATTTAAACAAAAACAATCCTTCTAATATTATAAAAGAAAAATTATTTAATTCAATAGAAATTGTTCATAATAATGATTTAACAGTAATTGATAATCCAAATAAACAAAGAAATATTTTTTCTACATTAGAAAATAATAATTTATTAAATATTTATCATACTTATAATAATACTTCTAGACATTTTGATAATTTAAATAATAAAGAATTTCAAGAAAATCTCATTGATAATAATTTAGAAAATTCTTACAATAATAATGATTATAATAGTAATTTTCAATATATTAATAATTTTAATAATTTATCTAAAGAGGAAAATATAAAAAATTCAAATGAAAAAAATAATTATATGAATTTTTATCAACAAAATTTTGAATTAGAATTCAATGGAAAAAATTTAGGAAAAAAAAATATTCAAAAGAAAGTAAAAAATAAAGATAAATCTTTACCAAAAAAAATATTAAATAAATTAGGACATAAAAATTCAAGATTATTAAATAATGTTATATTTTTATCAGAATTATATAAATTAATGAATTTAGAAAATTTTAATAATATTATGGAATTTAAAATCATTTGTATTATTAATAAAACTGAATTTAAATATTATAGAAGTAGAGAACAATTTATTACTTTACAAAAACCAACAAAATCAATTAATATAAAAGATATAATTGAAGTTAATTATATTGATAAAAGTTCTATAATTTATAATTATCAAAAATTTAAAAAATTAAATAAATTTTATTTTGGAATTAATTATAAAATTAATAATAATATTGATATAGAAAATGGTATTTATGAAAAAAAAAATTTAATTAAAGAAAATGAAAATAAGAAAAATGATATTAATAATAATATTAAAACTGATTTACTTATTTTATCTTCAAATGATAAAGAGTTAATAAATAAATGGATCTTAATTTTAAATTATTTAATTAATAAATCCAAAAAAAAAAATAAAAATAATGTTAATATTTAATTTACATAAATTGTTATAGTTAATTTTATTTTAAATAAAATATATATAAATATTTTTTTCAGTTAATATATTTTATTAGAAATTTATAAATAATTAAATTGTTTAAATAAAAAAATTAGTTAATAAATTTAAAAATTTATATTTATAATTTTAAATGCAAATAAATATTCTTTATATAAAAATTATATTTTTATTTTCAATATTTAATAAAAAATTTATTATTAAAATTAAAATATAATTTTTAATATATAAATAATTTAAATATTTATTCATTAATTTTATTATTAAAAAAATTTTATATAATGATAAATATTCAAAATAAAAATGGCCAGTGAAGATTTTGATGTAATATTTAAAATAGTAATAGTAGGTGAAAGTGGTGTAGGAAAATCAAATTTAGTATCTCGTTATTTAAAAAATGAATATAAACAAGATACAAAAGCAACAGTAGGAGTAGAATTTGGAGAGAAAAAATATACTTATAATAATATAAAAATAAAAGCTCAAATTTGGGATACAGCAGGACAAGAAAGATATCGTTCAATAACTTCAATGTATTATAAAGGAGCAAAAGGAGCTTTATGTGTTTTTGATTTGAGTTCAAAAGAATCTTTTGAGAAAGTTGATGTTTGGATAAATGAAATGAAAAAACAAGCTGGAGATAATATTAATTTAATATTAATTGGAAATAAAGTTGATTTACCTGAAGATCAAAAGAAAGTTAAAACAGAAGAAGGTGAAATGAAAGCAAAACAATTTGGTATTGCATATATGGAAACTTCTGCTTTAAAAAGTACAAATGTTGATAAAGCTTTTAATTATATGATTGAAGAAATTGCTAAAAAAACAAAAAATATTGAAGATGAATTAGATGATTTTGAAATGGAAGAAAAAAAAGGAGGAGTTAATTTAAATACAAATAATCTACAAAATCAAAAGAAAAAAAAATGTTGTGGAGGAAAAGAACAATAAATTAATTTTATATATATTTATTTAAATTATATATTAATTAATATTTATTAATGATATTAAATTTTTACTCTAAATATAATTAAATATTAATGATTAATTAAATTAATTTTCTTTATGAAATTTTTATTAATTTATTTTTTTGAGAAATATAACTTTGAATAAAAGTTTCCATATTTCCCCAAGTTCCAATTAAATCATTTATTGTTGGATAAAATTTTTCATCTAAAGATTTAAAATTATCTACAAATCTAATTCCATAAGTTTTTATAATTTTTTTTAATTCATCTATATTTTTTTTATTTGTATATCCTAATTGATTAAATATTAATTTTAAATTTAAATTATCTTTATAGCAAATATGTTGAAATGCATATGCTTTATCCATTAAACATCTTTGAACATTAATAGTTTTATCATTAGGATTTAATTCAAATTTATTTATATCATTCGTTGAGTAAATTTTTTCTTTTTTTGAATTTAATTTATTTAATTCATTTGTATATTTTATTTTTAATTCTTCTCTTTTATTAATTAAATTTATATATGATTTTGATTCTAAATTTATATATTTAAAAAAATCTTTTATATTATTTTTTATTAAAACATTTTGTTTTATTATAATTCTTCTCCAATTTTTAAAAAAATCTCTTAATTCTTCAAATGATTTAGTTATAATTTTTTTCATTACAACTTTCTGATTTAATAAATATAAAAGATCAAAACATTTTTGAACTTCTTTTAAATTTTCAGTAGCATCTGAAATATTATTAAAAAATAATTTTAAATTTTCATTTAATTTATCAAGAGTTTGAGTTTGTATAGAAAAATATTTACTAATATTTACAAAATATTTTTCATTTCTTTCATCATGACTTATTATTATTTTTCCATCCAAAGTTTTATAATCTTCAATATAATTACTAGGATTAAAAGAAGAAAATTCTTTTAATTTTGCATCAAATTTTTCTCTGTCATTATATGATAAAAATGCTAATAAACATTCATTAGTTTTAAATGATTCATTTTCACATACATTATTAATAAATAATTCCAAAAATTTCATTCTTTTTTCAATAAAATCTGTTTCAAATCTTCTATTTCCTATTTTTTTATTTGGTAAAGGTGGAATATTAAATCCTGGAAAACATTTTATTAATATATTTCTTAATTTATCAAAATCACTATATCTTCTTGTAACTTTCCATTTAAAAGGTTCTGTATATAGATCATAAACTATATAATTTGAACTCAAAACACCTGATATTATTTCTTGAGGATTATCAATTTTTATTTTTATGATTTTATCATTTAGTTTACTTTTTTCTAATTTATGACATTGAATTATTATTTCATTAAATTTTTTTGAATCTTCGGGATTAAAATTTTCTATTTTATTAACTTCTTCTTCTTTATTTTCAATTTGTTTATTATCAATATTATTGTTATTAATATTATTATTATCAATATTATTATCTATATTATTATTATCAATATTATTATTTTTAGATTGAATTATATTATTAGAAATAATATTATTATTTTCTATTGATTTTTCATTATTTATATTTAATTGATTTAATTTTTTATCATTTTCTGTTACAAATTCATTAACCACCCCTAATAATTCATCATAAGTCCAACTATTCAAATCATCTCCATTTTCTTTTTTGGATAAACAAAAATTTATAAATTCATTTTGACTATAATTTTTATTAATAATTTCAGAATATAATAAATTTTGTTTTTTAGAAATATCATCTTCTTCAATCATTACTTATATTTATTAAAAATATTATAATAATAAAATATTAGATAAAAAATAACAATTATAATATTTAATAATATATAATAAAATTTATTGATAAAAATAATAATGGAAAATATTATTATGAAACCAGGTCAAAATTATGTTAATGGCCAAAGTATTTTAGATCGTAGTTCAATGATGACATATTCAAAAATAGTTTGTTGTTTATGTTCAGCTGTAATTGATGCAAATCCAACAGGAATTTGTGATGCATGTGCAAAAAAAAATATTGATATTACAACAGGTTTTCCAAAAGAATTTGTATTAATTTTTTGTAAACAATGTAAAAGATATAATAGACCTCCTTGGATTCATATAGAAAGAGAATCTCAAGAAATGATGTCATTTTGTTTAAGTAAATTAAAATCATTTTCACATAAATTTAAAATAATTGATTCCTCTTTTATATTCACTGAACCACATTCTCGTGTAATTAAAATAAAAATCACAATTCAAAAAGAATTAGATAAAAATTTAGTAACTCAAGATGTAATAATAAATTACAAAGAAGAAAATATTTTATGTAGAGATTGTCAAAAATTACAAACACCACATATTTGGGTTTCATGTGTTCAAATTCGTCAAAGAGTTCCACATAAAAGAACATTAATGTATTTAGAACAAATAATTCTTAAAAATAAAATGCAAGAAAAAGCATTATCAATAAAAGAAGTAAATGAAGGAGTTGATTTTTATTTTACTTCAAAAAGAGATGGAGAATTATTTACTGAATTTATAGCAAGTGTAGTTCCAACTAAAATAACTCATTCTAAAAAATATGTTAGTATGAGTACAACTACATTCACTTTTCTATTAGATATAGCAAATGTAGCTAAATATGATTTATTTATTATGGATGATGAAACAATGAAACATTTTGGAGGAATTGGACCTTTATTACTTTGTACTAGATTAAGTAGTAGAACTTCTTTTATTGATTTAATTTCATATAAAACTATTGATATAGATGCGAATATTTTTTTTAAATATAAATTTAATAATTTTGTTAATACTAATTTTTTAACTGAATTTAATATTTTAGATGTTCAAGAAGATATTGATTATCAAAAAAAATATAAAAAAAATAATTTAGAAGATAATAATAATAATAATGATGATTCTTCAATTGCAGGAAGTAGTATTAAAAGTATTTCAACTAATTATCAAAAAAACGGAGAAAAAGAACAAATTGAAGAAAAAAATAATATTGAAAGAATTAAAAATATAAATATTAAAGTTATGAGAGATGATGGAGAAATTTTTGATATAACAAGTCATTTAGCTTTAAAAATAAAACCAGGTGATACTTATTATGGTTATGATTTAGAGAGAATTAATTTTCATGGGTTCAATGAAGAATTTATGGATGCATATAAAAATTTAATTCCTAATATTATTTTAATTAGGAAAAAAAATGAAAATTTAATTGGAAAAAAATTAAAATTGAATCAAATTAATATGGAACGAAAAGAAGATTTAAAAAAAGGGAAAAAAAATGAAATGGATAACGAAAAAGAATATAATGAATTTATAGAAGAAATATATGATGAAAAAGATTTAAAAGAAAATATTGAATTTGAATAAAAATTTTAATTTTTAATTAATTTATATATATTTAATAAGTATAGTTAATTATCTAAATTTAAATTTTTAAAATAAAATAAACAGTATAAATAAATTAAATATAAATTAAAATTAATTAAAATTCTGTGAAATTAATTAATTTTAATAATATATTAATAAATTTTAAATTATGCCAAAAAATTTAAACATATGAATAATTAAGTTTATAACAAAATATATTTGATAATAATAAATTCTTTCATTTAAAAAATTATAAATAAGCTTTAATTTATTATAATAAATTATAAAAAGCATAAAAATTGCATTTTTCTTGTTGTTCTATAAATTATGTTAAAAATTCTCCAATTTTTTAAATAAAATCAAAATATCACATAAAATAAAATCATATTAAAAATAATAATATATTTTATTATACTTTCCTATAATAACCCTAAAAATATAAATTTTTTCAAAAAATATCCTAAATTAAAGTTTCATAATAAAAATTAAAATTTTCCGGATTTTCATATATAAATATATTATAAAAATTAATAATATATAAAAACATAATGCCTAAAATTACTAATGTTCATGCTCGAGAAGTCTTGGATTCAAGAGGAAATCCAACAGTAGAAGTTGAAGTTACTTTATGTGACGGAACAGTTGCAAGTGCTATTGTACCATCAGGAGCTTCAACTGGAGAATCCGAAGCTTTAGAATTAAGAGACGGAGATAAATCAAGATATAATGGAACAGGTGTTCTCAATGCTGTAAAAAATGTTAATACCCTTATTGCTCCAAAAGTCATTGGATTAAACGCATTCAATCAAGTTGAAGTTGATCAAACTATGTTAAAATTAGACGGAACCCCATTCAAAAAAACTTTAGGAGCAAATGCTATATTAGGTGTTTCATTAGCTGTTGCTAAAGCTGCAGCTGCCAGCTTAAAAGTTCCACTTTACAGATATATTGGAGGAACAAACGCTAAAGTTTTACCAACACCTTGCATGAATGTTATTAATGGAGGTAAACATGCTGAAAGTACCGTAGATTTTCAAGAATTCTTTATTATTCCAGCAGGATTTACAACATTCCATGAAGCTTTAAGAGCAGGAGTTGAATGTTTCCATGCATTAAAAAAAGTATGCAAATCAAAAGGATATGACACTGGTGTCGGAGATGAAGGTGGTTTTGCTCCATCATGCAAAGAAGGTAACAAAGAACCATTAAAATTAATTGCTGAAGCAGTTAAAAATGCTGGATATGAATTAGGAAAACATATTTTCTTAGGTTTAGACATTGCCTCATCTGAATTTTATGATGAAAAAACTAAAAAATATCAAATGTCTAGATCAAAAGAAGGAGAATTCGATAGTGATCAAATGATTGATTACATTGTAAAAATGGTTGAAGAAAACCCAGCTATTATTACTATTGAAGATGGATTAGCTGAAGGAGATTGGGACGGTTGGGTTAAATTATATCAAAAATTAGGAGATAAAATCCAATTAGTAGGAGATGATCTTTTCGTTACTAATGTTGATTTTGTCAAAAAAGGTATTCAATTAAAAGCTGCCAACAGTGTCTTAATTAAAGTCAACCAAATTGGTACCTTAACTGAAACTTTAGATACCATTAGATTAGCCCAAAAGAACGGATTTACTTGCATGGTCTCCCATAGATCAGGAGAAACTGAAGATACCACTATTGCTGATTTAGCTGTTGCTGTTAATTCAGGTCAAATTAAAACTGGTTCTGCTAGTAGAACTGATAGAATGGCTAAATATAATCAATTACTTAGAATTGAAGAACAATTAGGTGAAAATGCCAAATATGAAGGATTAAATGCATTTAAAAAATATCAATTTGATGAAAAAAAATAAATATGAAATAATTTAAATAATAGATTAAATTATTTTATTTATTTAATCAAAATTTAGAGTTTATTTATTTAAATTTTTTTTTTAATTTTATAATATTTTTTTTAATTTTAAAATTTTATTAATTTTATTATTTATTATTTTTATGATTAATAAATAAAAATATTATGAATTCTTCAGAAAGATTTCAAAAAGATTTAAAATCTTTTAATTATAAAAATACAACAAGAGAAGAAACATTAAATCCTGTTTCTCAATTAGAAACACTTGCTTCAGCAAAAAATAACATTAATGAAACTAAAAAAACAATAATAAGTCCACAAACAACACTTCAACATGAAAAAATAACAAATATTACAAATAATAATAATAATTATCGAACTTTATTTTTAAATGAACAAAAAAAAAATATGGATACAAAACATCAAATAACCTATTTAAAAAATAAAATAGATTATTATACTAAATTAAATAAACAAAAAGAAGAACTTTTATTTCAGTTAAAAAATAATTCAATTAAAGATAAAGAATATTTAGCTAATTTAGAAAAATTTTATTTAAATATTGTTAAATCTTCAAAACATAAATTTAATAACAATAATAAATTAATTAAAAAGATTAATAAAAATGAATCGACAAATCTAAGTTATTTACCAACAAAAAATAATACTAATGAAGAAATTTTTATTTCTAATACTGATAATATAGAACAAATAAAAGATGAATATTATAAATTATTAGATTTAATAAATAAAATATTTGAGAGAAGTAGAGAAGATGATATAATTAATTATGATATATTTTTATGTCTTCAAAAAATTGAAGAATTATTAATTTACTTACAAAATACTGATTTTAGTAATGAAAATAATTTAAATTCTCAAATAAATGATATAAAAGAAAATTATAAGAAAATAATAAATAGTGTTAAAATAGGATTAACATCTAAACAAAAGCAATTTAATATAATTTTAGAAAATAAAGAAGAAGAAATGAAATTATTATCTAAAGAAATAATTAATGTTAAAAATGAAAATATTGATTTAGATTATTTATTAGAGCAAAAAGAAAAAGAAATTAAAACTTTGGAAGTTGAAAATAAATTATTAAAATTAAAAAATGATTCAAATTATAAAGATATTAAAAAAGAAGGACAAATGCGTAAAAATGAAAAAGAAATTGAAAAAAAATATGTTGATAAAAAATTAAAAAAAATGAAAAATAGTTTAAATAATTCAATGAATAAAATAAAAAAGAATTTTGATATGGGTGAAGAAGAAAATATAAATTTTGTAAATAATATCCAAAATAAATTTTTTTAATTTTAATAATTATTTAATTTTTTTTATTATATAAAATATGAAAAAAATTTTTTTAATATCTTTTTTATTTTTAATTCAATCTATTTATAATCTAAGTTTACAAGACTTTTTCGAAAGTCTCTTATCCACCTATAATAAAGAAAATGTTGATTTAGGAGATTGTCTAAATGATGATTTTATAAATGGTTTAAATCTTATTAATTCAGGTTTAATTGAAAAAAATAATAAAAAATTTACATTAGGGTTCATTTCTGTGGTAGAAGGATGCTTCAATTGTGTAAACACCGAGTTATTAAGTTTGATGAATATTTTGAAAAATTTAAATATTACTATAGGTAGTATTGATTTTGAATCAGGAGGAAAAATTATTTCTAATTTAATAAATTCTTTATTTGATGAAAGTGGAAATTATATAACATATGGAGAAGCAATTGGAAATGCCTTATTAAAAATACAAGAAATGTCACAATAATAAATATAAACTATTTTTATTTGAATTATTAAAAAAAATTTTAATCATAAAAAATAATTATTTATTAATTAAATTTATTATTTTATTTATCATAAACTTTTTAATATGGAAAAATATGTAGAAATTTTTAATTCTTATCATGAAAAAAATTATTTTGATGATATAAATAATATTGAAAAAGTTAAAAAAAATTTAATAGATTTAATAAATATTTTAATTTTAGCAGATAAAGAAAATGATGAAAAAATTTTTGATTCATTCATTAAATTTAAATATATAAATGATTTAACATATTTATCAATTTATGTTAATTCTAAAGAAATTTTATTACAAATTATAAAATCTTTTTCAATGTTAATTTTAAGTGTAAAAAATCAAAAATTTTTAATATATTTATTTAATAATAATTTTTTAAATAAAATAATAGATATAAAAAGTTATATTTTTAATATTGATTTTGATTATGATTTTTTATCATATTATACAAATTTTTTAAAATCTTTATCATTAAAATTAGATGAAAAAAATATTTCATATTTTTATCACGAAAAATCAAATACTTTTAAATTATTAGAAAATGCATTAAATTTATATAATTATAATGATAATATGATAATAAATGTTATAAGAAATATATTTTTAACTATAGGAAAACATCATTTTAAAAAATATGAAAATGAATATTTAATATCATTACCAAATATTGAATATTTTGCTTTAATAGCATGTCATTTAAGAGAGAAATATATTAGATTAATGAAAGATTATTTAAATGAAGATAAAAATGAAAAACGTAATGATAAAATAAAAGATTTTTCAGATGAAATTATAAGTGATATTATGTATTTTAATGATATAATTGAATTATATAAAGATAATAATACTATAAATAATATTATTTTAAATTGTTTATTTTATTATTTTATAATGCCAATATTATTAAAAGATATAAATCATGAAGTTAATATTTTTGTTTTAACTGGATTATTATATTTTATAAATAATGATAAATTTTCAGAAATTTTTTTTAATATTTTTTTTAATGATAAAATATCATATGATTTATTAAAATTTATAAATAATACTCCAGATTTTACAAAAAATTATTCTTTTGAATATAATGAAAATAATATTATAGATTTATTTTCAGATAATGAAAATGTTAAAATATCAAACTTTGTTGATTATATAAATAATCATTTTAATAAAAAATTTATAAAAGCTTTAATAAAAAATAATAATATTATAGGAAATGATTTTATATATTTCAATGAAGTTAAAGAAATTAATAAATTAATAGATCAATCAGAAAATTTTTCTGATAGTGAAGATTTTTATATTCAAATTTTAATGGAAAAATTTTTTAATAAAAATCAATATGAAGAAATAAGAGATTTTCATTATAATTTATCTTTAAGCACAGGAGAATGTATAGGAATTTATGAAGAAAAAAAAGATAAAGAAAATATTACAAGACAATCTTTTATTAATAAATATAATGAATATAAAAATAAATTGAATATTAATTCTACTGAAAATTTTAAAGAAAATTTAATAATAAAAAAATTAAATACAATTTTTGAAAAAACAACTATTGATAATAAAAATATAAACCAAATAATAGTTAAAAATTTTTTCATTAATAGTATTGTAACAAACAAATATTTTCAATTTTATGCAAATAATTTACCGAAGGATACTATTATGTTTTTAATTAATATTTTATTTTATGATAATAATTTAGATTTTAAAAAAGAAGCTAATATAATTGCATATAACTCTTTAACATATATTTATAAATATAACAAAGATTTAATTTTCCCTCTAGAAATGAATTTAATAAAAAAATTATATTTATTATATATTTCAGGAATAATAAATATTTTTTTAATTGAAGATGAAATAAAAAATAATTGTTTTGAAATTTTAGAATCTGTTTGGAATGATTTTAATGCTTTAAATATTAAAAATATGATAATTAAACATATGCAAAGATCAAATTTATTAGTTTGTTTTGAAGATTCTTTTAATGAACCTATTTCAAATGAAAAAAATTTTAAATTTTATTTATATAGTTATTTACAATTAAATAAATTTTTTATTAATAGTGATGATAAAAATGAAAATCAAATTAATTTTCCTATTTTATATGATAAATATTATTCATATAATATAAATGATGAAATTAATTTAAATAATTTAGAAAATAATGATAAAATTTTATATTTTAAATGTTCTATTGATGATAAAGAAAATTGTTTTGTAGTTACATATAATAATTTAATTGTTTTTGGTGAAGAATTGAAAAATAAAAAAAATATTATAAAAATCAATCATAAATTTAAATTAAAAAATATTGAATTTGAAATAACATATAATGAATTATCAAATGAACTAAAAAAATATTTTGTATTTACTTTTTATAAAAAAAATTATAAAATAAATGTTGAAAATAATAATTATGCTATAGAATTATATGGAAAATTATTAATTTTAAAAGAAAATTGTATAAAAGATGAAATTATTTATTTTAGAGAACATTTTGAAAATTTATTAATAAATTTTTCCAATAATAAATAATTAATAAATATTTTAATATTTATTATAATTATATAATATTATATTATTATAGTATTTATTTATTTATAAATTTATAAATTTATTTTCTAAGAAATAAATAAAATTTTATAATTTTTAATATGAAAAAAATAAATAACATAACGAATTCAAAACAAAATAAAAATATAAAAAAATTAAAAGAAAGTCGAAAAAATAATCAAATAGAAAATATTTTTCAAAATAATTCATTTGGTTTGAATAATAATGAAACTCAAAAAAAAATAAATAATCCAAATTTTATTTCACAAAATAATATTGAGCATTCTAATAATAATATAAATTATAATAATTATAATAATTTAATTAAAGAAGAAAATAATATTGATCAAAAATTAAAAATAACATTAATTTATTTAGATATATATAATTTAATTCCTGTTTTTACAAATAATAATATTTCTTTTAATGACATATTTTTATTATCTAAATCTGATTTAATTGAATTAGGATTAAGTATGATGCAAAGAAATAGAATATTAAAATTTAGTGAATTATTTCAAATTAACGCTATTGATTATTCTATTGAAGAAATTAATATTTTTTTTCAAAAAAACAAAAATTTAAACATTAAAAATATACAAAATTTCAATTATTATAATTTTAACCATAATAATTATAATAGTATGAATGAAAATTTTTATAATACTTTTTATGAAAATAATGATTCATTTGATAATAAAAAAATGGTAAATAAAGAAGATGTTCATGTTAATGAAAATTATGA
>JAEEGK010021083.1_pt1 | contig 13796 bp, 8 predicted proteins | sample 8958771 | NCBI WGS metagenome assembly JAEEGK01 (sample SAMN16246547, study PRJNA631951) | gut metagenome | biome: gut microbiome; feature: rumen; material: SC-attached | host: Bos | place: Iran: Karaj | collected 2018-10 | reverse complement strand
GGGAATCCTCGGCCTGGTGGAGCAATACACCAAGCAGTACCGCACGAAGGACGTGATGTTCAACTGCGAGATGATTCCCGCCGAGAACGTGGGTGTGAAGCACGCCAAGTGGGACCGCGAGGACGGCTACTTCGTGCCGCGCGACTGCTACAACTCATACTTCTATGTGGTGGAAGACGACTCGCTGAGCGTCATCGACAAGTTCAAGCTGCACGGCGCACCCTACATCGAGCACCTCACCGGCGGCTCGGCCCTCCACATGAACCTCGACGAGCACCTATCGAAGCAGCAGTACCTGCAGCTGCTGAAGGTGGCCGCCAAGGAGGGCTGCAACTACTTCACGTTCAACATCCCCAATACGGTGTGCAACGACTGCGGCCATATCGACAAGCGCTATCTGAAGGAGTGCCCCGAATGCCACTCGAAGAACGTGGACTACATGACGCGCATCATCGGCTACCTGAAGCGCGTCAGCAACTTCTCGCAGCCGCGCCAGGAGGAGGCTGCCCGCCGATACTACGCCCATGCTTAAATACGTCAATACAGGCGTCGTGTTCCAGGAGATACCCGACGAGGTGACGCTGGCCATCAACATCTCAGGCTGCCCCTGCCGGTGTCCGGGATGTCACAGCCACTACCTCTGGGAGGACATCGGGCTCCCGCTTGACACCGGTGCCGTCGACGACTTCGTCAGTCACTTGTCGGCCGACATTACCTGTATTGCGTTTATGGGCGGCGACGGCGACCCGAAGGGGATAAACTTGCTGGCACAATACATCCATGAAGAATACCCGCAGTTGAAGGTGGCGTGGTACACGGGGCGCATCCGTGTGCCCGCCATTGTCAACAAGCGCGATTTCGACTATATCAAGGTGGGGCCATACATCCGCCACCTCGGTCCGCTGAGCCAGCCCACTACCAACCAGCGGCTCTACCGTCAGGCTGATGACGGCACGTTCGACGACATCACCTACAGGTTCTGGCGTAAGTGACAGGGTAGGGGGGAGCGCCGGGACTGTCGGAACGCATTCGTGTGCAAAATAATTGTCCTGCAGGCAGAAAAGTCAGGAAAAGTTTGGGTGTTTGGCAGGAATTTAGTAATTTTGCAGCAAATTTAACCCAAAAACTTTAATGACAATGAACATTCCAACAGTATTCTGGCTTGTGCCCTTCGCATCTGTCGTGGCACTCGGTATGGCGTACTACTTCTTCACTCAGATGATGAAGGCCGACGAAGGTACGCCGCGTATGAAAGAAATTGCGCTCTATGTGCGCAAAGGTGCAATGGCTTACCTCAAGCAGCAGTACAAGGTCGTCACCATCGTGTTTGTCGTCCTCTGTGCGCTCTTCGCCTTCATGGCCTATGGCCTGAACGTGCAGAATCCCTGGGTGCCCTTCGCCTTCCTCACTGGCGGTTTCTTCTCCGGACTGGCCGGTTTCTTCGGCATGAAGACCGCCACCTACGCCTCTGCCCGCACGGCCAATGCCGCCCGCCAGAGTATGGATGCTGGACTGAAGATAGCCTTCCGTAGCGGTGCCGTGATGGGACTGACCGTCGTGGGTCTCGGACTGCTCGACATCGCCATCTGGTTCCTGGTGCTCAACCATTTCTATCAGGGCGACCAAATGGCCCTCATCACCATTACCACCACCATGCTGACCTTCGGCATGGGTGCCTCGACGCAGGCGCTCTTCGCCCGTGTCGGCGGCGGTATCTACACGAAGGCTGCCGACGTAGGTGCCGACATCGTGGGTAAGGTCGAGGCCGACATCCCCGAGGACGACCCGCGCAACCCCGCCACCATTGCCGACAACGTGGGCGACAACGTGGGCGACGTGGCCGGTATGGGTGCCGACCTCTACGAGAGCTATTGCGGCTCGGTGCTGTCGACCGCTGCCCTCGGTGCTGCCGCCTTTGCTGTGGCAGGTCTCGAGATTCAGCTCAAGGCTGTCATCGCCCCGATGCTGATTGCTGCCGTGGGCGTGTTCCTCTCGCTGCTTGGCATCTTCCTCGTTCGCACGAAGGAAGGCGCCACGATGAAGGACCTGCTGCGCTCGCTCTCGCTCGGAACGAACGTCAGTGCCGTGCTCATCGCCATTGCCACCTTTGGCATTCTCTATTTCTTAGGCATCGAGAACTGGCTCGGACTCTCGTTCTCCGTCATCTCCGGACTGGCAGCCGGTGTCATCATCGGTCAGGCTACAGAGTACTACACATCTCACTCGTACAAGCCCACCCAGAAGATTTCGGAGGCAGGACAGACCGGTGCTGCCACCGTTATTATTAAAGGTATAGGTACGGGTATGATTTCCACCTGCATCCCCGTGATTACGATCGGCGTGGCCATCATGCTCAGCTATCTGTGTGCCAACGGCTTCGACCTCTCGATGACGTCTGAGAGCCTGTCGCACGGCCTCTATGGCATCGGTATTGCTGCCGTGGGAATGCTCTCTACGTTAGGCATCACGCTGGCTACCGACGCTTACGGCCCCATTGCCGACAATGCCGGTGGTAATGCCGAGATGTGCGGTCTGGGCGAGGAGGTGCGTCATCGTACCGATGCTCTCGATGCCTTAGGCAATACGACGGCAGCCACGGGTAAGGGCTTCGCCATTGGTTCGGCTGCCCTCACGGCCCTGGCCCTGCTTGCCTCTTACATCGAGGAAATCAAGATTGCTATGGAGCGTGCCGGCGAGACGCTGACAAACGTTGCCGGAATGACCATCTCAGCTTCGCAGGCTACTATTCCCGACTTCATGAACTACTTCCAGGTGAACCTGATGAACCCGAAGGTGCTTGTGGGTGCCTTCATAGGCGCTATGGCTGCCTTCCTCTTCTGCGGTATGACGATGGAGGCCGTGGGCCGTGCTGCCGAGAAGATGGTGCAGGAGGTGCGCCGTCAGTTCCGCGAGATTGCCGGTATACTTGAGGGCACTGGCACGCCCGACTATGGCCGTTGCGTGGAAATCTCCACCCGTGCAGCCCAGCACGAGATGATTATTCCCTCAGTGCTCGCCATCATCATCCCTATCATCGTGGGTATCGTCCTCGGTGTGGCCGGGGTGCTTGGCCTGCTTGTCGGCGGCTTGGCAGGCGGCTTCACGCTGGCTGTCTTCATGGCCAATGCCGGCGGTGCCTGGGACAACGCCAAGAAGAACATTGAGGAAGGCAAGTTCGGCGGCAAGGGTTCGTTTGCCCATAAGGCTTGTATCGTCGGTGATACCGTCGGCGACCCGTTCAAGGACACCAGCGGTCCGTCGCTGAACATCCTCATCAAGCTGATGTCGATGGTGAGCATCGTCATGGCCGGTCTGACCGTTGCCTTCTCTTGATAACGTATAAACGAAATAACGCAAAGATAAATGCCAATAAAGATTCTGAGTGTCGACGACGAGCTCGATCTCGAGCTTCTTCTGACACAGTATTTCAGGCGCAAGATCCGTAAGGGCGAATACGAATTTGTATTCGCCCACAACGGTCTTGAGGCGCTGACGATGATGGTGAAGCATCCCGACATAGAGATAATCCTGTCGGACATCAACATGCCCGAGATGGACGGTCTGACGCTGCTGGCCAAGATCAACGAGATGCGCAATCCCGCGCTGAAGGTCATCATGGTCTCAGCCTACGGCGACATGGGCAATATCCGGCAGGCCATGAACAACGGTGCTTTCGACTTTGCCACAAAGCCCATCGACCTCGACGACCTGAGCGTGACCATCGAGAAGGCCATCGAACAAATCAACTATGTCCACCAGTCGCAGCGCGAGCATTCACAGTTGGAGTCGCTGAAGAGCGACCTGGCCATAGCCTGCGAAATTCAGCAGGCCATCTTGCCGCGCGTGTTTCCGCCCTTCCCTGATCTTGCCGATAAGCTCGACATTGCTGCCCTGATGACGCCAGCTAAGGATGTGGGCGGCGATTTCTACGATTTCTTCCGTATCGACGATAACCGTATAGGTTTTGTCATTGCTGATGTCAGTGGAAAGGGCATTCCTGCAGCCATCTTCATGGCCGTCAGCCGCACACTGATTCGTGCCACAGGCATACACGGAGGCAGTCCGGCAGAGTGCATCGACTATTCTAACAAACTGTTGGCTGCTGAGTCGGTGGACTGTATGTTCGTGACGGTGTTCTATGGCATCATGGACATCAGTACGGGCGAGATTGTCTATTGCAATGCCGGGCATAATCCCCCCTGTATCTTGACTCATAGCGGCGAGGTAAAGCCTTTGCCAATGTCGAAAGATGCGATGGTTGGAGCAGTAGATGGTTTGGAATATACTGATGCAACCCTCCGGTTAGACCACGGTGACACGCTGTTTATGTATACCGACGGTGTAACGGAAGCCTTGGAAAAGGACAATGGCGAATTTGGAGAACAAAGGATGCAGACGACATTGGCCGGAGCTGCCGGTCAGGACTGTCAGAGCATGGTGGAATCAATGAAGACTGCCGTTGCCGCTTTTGCCGGCGAGGCAGAACAGAGTGACGATATCACGGTAATGGCTCTAAAGAGACTGTGAAGATAAAGAAGCGTGACATAGCTGCAGGAGTAGTGGGATTGGCGCTGTTAGGAACAACAGCTGTCGGTTTCGCGGGGTGGCAGAAAGAGCGTGACCGCTCTGCCGCCTTAGAGGCTCAGTTAGCGCAGTTGCGCAAGGAGGAGAAACGCTCGGCTGTCGTTCGTAGTGTCAGTAAGCAGCTGGGGGATATCGCCTTTCAGCAAAAGGAAATCTCTGACGAACAGCGCGAGGAGGCTATTCAGCAGAAGCGCGTTGCTGACGAGATGCGCCTTCGTTCAGAAGTGGAACGACAGAACGCTCTGGAAGCCCAGAATAAGGCGATGGCCTCAGAGCAACAGGCCCAGGAAGCCCGTCAGCAGGCGGAACATGAGCGGCAGATGGCTGAGCATCAGCGCATTCAGGCAGAGTTCTCGAAACGAGTGACCGACACTCTGAGCTATGTGGCCTTAGGCCGCTCGTTAGGTTCGTTGTCGTCAGTGCAGGCCCGTCTCGGAAACAAGGAATTATCCGACCTTCTTGCCTATTCGTCACATTTGTTTGTCAACCGCTATAAAGGCGATTTGTTCTATCCGACTGTCTTCCAGTCGTTGACTACAGCCAGTCAGAGTATGCATACATGGCCGCGGCATAACGGCCTGCTGACGGCATTGGCTTCTATGCCGGGCGATGACGACCGCGTGGTGACTGCCAGCACATACGGTGAAATTGCCATTCACAAGAGACAGGGCGACCAGCTGCTGAGCACGACGCTGCTGAGCGATAAGGACTACGATTTCCGTGATATCTTTATCGACGAGGCTTCGGCAAACGGTCAGAGTGCAACTATCTATGCCGTCAGCCGTAGCGGGCATTTGGCTATCATCGAAAACGATGTACCGAGAGTGATGCCTATCCAGTACCTGGATTATCCTATGGGCATCACCAACATTGACGATAACACGCTGTTGTTGACAGGAGACCGTGGAATTGCCGTTTACGACAAACGCAAGAAAATAATTGTAGGTACGCGTGAGCTGGACTTCAAGCTGACAGCTCTCAGTCGCTACGATTACAAGCCCATTCTGTTTGACGATAGGGGTCGCCAGCACATCGTGAATGACATCAACGATCTCCAGACCTCAGACTGTCCTGTTCCTGGACGCGTGACAGCCTTTGCCAGCTCAAAGCAGTCGAAGAAGATGGTCTACGGCATGAGCGACGGCACTATTTACCTGATTGATGAGAATGGGACGGTAACCAAGCTTCAAGGGCACCTCTCGCGTATCTCGAAGCTGAAAATCAACAACACGCGGCTCTACTCGTCAAGCTATGACGGTACTATGAAGTTTTGGAACACGGCCAGTGCTAAGATAGAACCGATGACGCTGATTTCGGACGATTCGTGGATTATGAACTTCATCTTCGACAGTTCCAAGCAATTCGCTTGGATAGGCGACCAGAATGGAAACCTCTCTGTGGCCATGATGTCGGTGCCGATGATGGTAGACCTCATACGCAATAACCTGAAGCGCGACTTCACGACTGAGGAGTGGAACTACTACATCGGGAAGAACGTTCCCTATGAGTCGTTCTTAAATGGAAAGGAGGCAAGGCCATGAAGCGATTCTTGCTCTATAGCCTGATGCTGTTGTCGACCAGCATGGCCTCGGCCCAGGGAATTCCGTTCATCAAGAACTATACCGCCGACGACTACCTTGCCAACAGGCGTAACTTCGACGTGAAGAATGGCAGCGACGGTACTGTCTATGTGGCTAATTTCGAGGGCTTGATGTATTATGACAAAGCCGAATGGCGCATATTACACAATCCCGGCATTACGCGCATTACTGTGGTCTTTAAAGCCAGTAACGGCACGGTGTATGTAGGTGGTTACAATTATTTGGGAAAGGTCATACATAAGGATAATGGTGAGTTGGCGTTGCAGCAGGTTGGCGTGCCCCACCAGTTTCGTGGTGAGGTCCTTGAAATCTATGAGAAAGCCGGCGACCTGCTGTTCATCGTTAACGATGGCAATCTGTACAAGGTAAAAGGCAATCAGATAGTCTTTGAGAGGCTGGTTGATAAGAGCTTGAGTGCCAACGGCCTGTCTGACGTTGTGAATCCTGCCGCCATAGATAATCACAAGGAGTCATTGGTGCTGAGGGATGTCTCACAGGAAATCGAGTTGGAAAACGGTCAGAAAGTTCAGGTGAGAGTGGGCGAGGGTATAGCCGTGACTGATGCTTCCGGACGCCAACTCTACCAGTTGAACGAAGATAACGGACTCTGCAACAATAACGTTGTGTGGATTGACCATGACAAGCACGGAACGTTGTGGGGAGTCACTGACAATGGTGTCTTTGCCGTAGCTTTGCCATCAGTCTATTCCCACTTCACTCCCCACGAGGGACTGACAGGTGAAGTAAGAGCCATCGACGTATTCAAGGGGACTAAATATGTAGGAACCAGCACCGGCTTGTTCCGTCAGGTAGGTCGGCGTATGGAGAAAGTTCCTGGCATCAATCATGCTTGTTGGTGCATGGTTTCTACCGACAATGCCTTGTATGCCGGAACAGCCAGTGGCACCTTCCGTGTTTCCGCTGGTGGTTCCGTGAGTCAGCTGACCACCACCGGCGCCACCAGTATCATGCTCCATGACGGACTCCTTTACATTGGCCAGCAGAACGGATTGTTTGCAATGGCTGAAGACGGAAGCAACCGTCATTTGGTTTCAAAGGTCGTGTTAACGCAGAATCTCAAGACAGATGCCAATGGAGTCGTCTGGGCGCAGAATCTTTATGGCGAGGTGTGGTGCTGCAAAGATAAGCAGTCGGGGTTCAGGCCCTATACCATCGGTGTCATCGAGGATCAGGCTTTGACGCTCGTTCCTCTTGGTGATTCGATAAGCGTTGTAAACATCCAGGCGACCACCCCGTTCCCATATCCGCAGTTCTCGTATATCGACAAGAGCGGCGTGACGTGGCTGACTGACAATGAAGGCAAGAACCTGTATCGTTGGAAGGGCGGCAGCAGACTGGATGACATGCAAGAGCTGCTATATCCATTCAGCGACAATCCCGTGCGTGCTCTGTACAGCGATGAGGATGAAGTGTGGATTGGAACAGACGAGGGCGTAACTGTCATCATGACCAAACAGAGCGACCCCTTACAGACTACAAAGCCTCAAATGCTGTTCCGCTCGGTTACTCTCGGCGACAGTGTATTGTGGGGCGGTTATGGCGTGATGCCTGAAGAACTGCCAAAGTTGGCCTCCAATCTCAGGAACCTGGCCTTCACCTATTCATTGAATTATGTGCCAGTAGTTGGTAAGACGCTCTACCGCTATCGTCTCAACGACGATGCCTGGAGTCAGTGGGATGATGAAACCGAGGTGGAGTATCTCAATCTGGCCTACGGCTCATACACTATCTATGTTCAGGCACGGTTGGCCAACGGCCAGTTGTCCGAGATAGCGTCACTCGACTTCAGCATAGCCTATCCGTTCTACATGCGCTGGTATATGGGCATACTCTATCTGCTGCTGGTGGGCTTGCTCGTGATGCTTTTCTTCCGCTATCGTCTGCACAGACTGAATCTGGAAAAGCAGAAGCTGGAGCGCATCGTTCAGGAACGTACCGCCGACCTTCGCAATGCCCAGAACGAGCTGATACGCCAGGAGAAGATGGCCACCGTGGGTAAGTTGACGCAGGGACTCATTGACCGCATTCTGAACCCATTGAACTACATCAACAACTTCTCGAAGCTCTCGGAGGGACTCGTGAAAGATGTCGAGGCCAACGTCGAGGACGAGAAGGACCACATTGACCAGGAGAACTACGACGACACGATGGACGTGCTCAGCATGCTGCGCGGTAACCTGCAGAAGGTCAGCGAGCACGGCCAGAACACCACCCGCACGCTGAAGGCTATGGAGGAAATGCTGAAAGACCGCAGCGGCGGCATCGTGCCGATGGACCTTGTGACCGTGCTGCGCCAGGACGAGGAGATGCTGCGTACATACTATGCCGCCGACATCAAGGACAACGGCATCAGGATTGTCTTCGACATTGCAGCCCAGACGCTCCGGATTAACGGCAACGCCGACCAGCTGAGCAAGACGCTGATGAGCCTGCTGGGCAACTCAGTCTATGCCGTCGTAAGGAAAGCTCAGAAGAGTCACTACACGCCTGAGGTGGCACTCAGGGCTTCGGCTGCCGGCAACAAGGTGATCATCACCATACGCGACAACGGCATCGGCATCGAGGACACTATCATTGACAAGATTTTCGACCCCTTCTTCACCACGAAGACCACGAGCGAGGCAGCTGGTGTTGGCCTCTACCTGAGTCGTGAGATAGTGCAGAACCACGGGGGCGACATACAAGTGGCATCAGTCAAGAACGAATATAGCGAGTTTACCATTACGTTGCCCGCCTTAAAAGCTTAGCTTATGGAACAGGACATTGACAAATTGAAAACGCAACTGCGGAAGCAGGAGAAGTTGGCCTCACTCGGACTGTTGAGTGCCGGTATAGCCCACGAGATACAGAATCCCCTGAACTTCGTCATCAACTTCAGCAAGATGTCCGACAAACTGCTGAAGGACCTGTCGGAGATTGTCGATGAAAACAAGGACAAGCTTGACGAGGACGACCGTGAAGACCTGAACGACATCGTGGCCGACCTTCAGGAGAATATGCAGAAGATAGTGGAGCACGGCGAGCGCGCCATCAGCATCATCCGCGGCATCCTTCTCGTCTCGCGCGGTAAGGAAGGTGAGTTCCTGCCGACCGACATCTGCAAGCTGGTCAAGGAGTATGTTTGGCTATCGTATCATTCCATGCGGGCAAACACGAAGGGATTCAATCTCACCATTCACGAGTCCTACGAAGAGTCCATCCCGATGGTGATGGTCATTCCTCAGGACCTGAGCCGGGCTGTGCTCAACGTGATGAACAACGCCTGCTATGCCCTCTGGCGCAAGTCGCAGTCGGCCCCCGAGGGCTACACGCCCGAGGTCAGCGTCTCAGTCAAGGTTGTCGGTTCCGAGCTCCAAATCAGCATCAGCGACAACGGCGAGGGCATGAACGACGAGGTGAAGCAGCGTATCTACGAGAACTTCTTTACCACAAAGCCCGTCGGTCAGGGTACCGGCTTGGGTATGGGCATTGTCAAGGACATCATTGAGAGCAAACACGGAGGTACGGTATCCTTTGAAACCACTGAGGGAGAGGGTACGACATTCACATTCACCATTCCCATCAAGAAATGAGGAGCAGACTACACCTTATTATATATTTGGCCCTCCTGCTCTTTCCGGTTTTCGCTTGGGCACAGAGAAACAGCGACAGACTCATCTACGACGAGGCTGAGAAAGAGTATAAGATTGGGCGTATTGAGCAGGCCAAAACCCTGCTACTCAACAATATGTCCTCATTCGAGCTCAACCTGAAAGAGAGCGCCTACCGTCTGCTGACACTCTGCTATCTGGGTGAGGATAATGTTGAGGAGGCAGAAAAGGCAGCCGCCCTCTTGCTGCAGCAAGACCCATACTATAGTTTGTCACCACAGGACCCCATCCGCTTCGTCGACATGATAGAGCGCATCAAGACGGGACTGTCGGCTACCATTACCACGGCTTCCAGCCAGGCAGAGACGCTCAGCGAAGTGCCTGTCCCCGTCACACTGATTACCGAGGAGATGATACGCAACTCCAGTGCCCGCAATCTGCAGGAAGTGCTGGCCACATACGTTCCCGGAATGAGCATTATTGACTGCAATGACGATATCAATATTGCCATGCGTGACATCTACAGCAATGGACAGGAGAAAATCCTTATCATGCTCAATGGTCACCGGTTGAACAGCTATTGTACCAATATTGCTTCGCCCGACTTCAGTATCAGCCTTGAGAAAATCAAACAGATAGAAGTGTTGCGCGGTCCGGCTTCGTCGCTCTACGGCGGTGTGGCACTGACGGCTGTGGTGAACCTCATTACCAAGCAGGGTGTCGATGTCAACGGCGTCAAGGTGAAAGGCGGTATCGGCAACTACGGGCAGTTGCGTGGCGACATCCTTTTAGGAAAGCACTATTTCGACCTCGACTTGATGGTATGGGGTTCCCTCTACTATGCCAAGGGACAGAAATTCCATGTTGATTACCAGGAAACAGGTATCGGTTTGGAGGGGGGAGATGTCACTGTTGGTGGTATCGGCCCGAAGCCTACTTACGACATTGGCTTGCAACTGAAGTTCAGAAACTTGCAGTTCTTCTATAACTCCCGGTTCTCGCAGGTGATTTCTCCCATGACGATGACCTACACGTTCTCGCCCTACACCCTTGACAAATATCGCACCTACAACGGCATAGGCCCCAGCTTTGCCTCGCAGTCGCATCATGTCGACCTGAACTACAGTCGCCAGATTGGTAGGTTCTTCCTGAAGGGAGGCATTAACTACGACAACAACGACCTTACCAACTACCAGGTGATGTCGGAGCCTGAATTATCGTCCATGATTGACATTATCCCCGCTCCTGATGCCGTCAAGAACATCATTAATGGGCATGGGGGCATCTCAAGATTCATCAATGGTCAGGAGCACACCGTTGGCGGGAAGTTGCAGGGCGACTGGTCGTATGTCAACAACAGCAGTCATAAGGGGCTGCTCTCACTTGGTACCGAGTATAGCTATTTCCAGCTCGACGATGTTCGCTATGCTTTCGGCTATGATTTTACGCAGACAGTACCTGAGACCTATACGATTCCGGAGCTTGGCAAGGGCCATGAGAACAGCATGAATGGTTATGCCCAGCTGAAGCATCATTGGCGCTCCTTTATTGTCAATGCCGGCTTGCGCTACGATTACAAACGCCGTTACGATGATTCCGAAATCAAGGAGTTCTCACCCCGTCTCGCCCTTATCTATGTCCAGCCCAAGTGGAACCTCAAGCTCTGCTATTCGAAGTCGTTCATCGACCCTCCCTATCTTTATCGGAAAGCCAATCTGTTCTTTGCAAGTCTTCAGGGAGATACGAGGACTTCTATCGAACTGACACCGGAGTCATTCTACTCTTATCAGCTGACCCTCGCTGCTACGCAGTGGATTCCAGGACTCAACCTTGAGCTTAACGCCTTTTACAATAAGGCGCGCGACTTGATCTTCCTTGAAATCTACGAGCATCTCAACACGGGAAGCATGAATACATACGGACTTGAATTTACTGGCAGTTATGAGCGCAAGCGTTTCTCGGCTAACCTCAATTGCACCTGGCAAAAGACTCCTAAGTTCAGCCTCTTTAACTTCGATGTCGACCATGCCCTCAACACGCCTTCCTTCATGGCCAATGCGGTGCTGGCCTGGCGTGCCACGAAGAATCTGCAGCTTCACACCCACGTCGACTTCAAAACAAAGCAAAAGTCTTTCTTTATCAATATCCTCAAATACATTGAATATCTGGGTACCATTAATCACATGTCAGAACAGTTAGAAAGATACAAGGAAAACCAGACTGCAGAACTAAAGAACTACATTTCAGAGCTTGTTGATTTGGCCAATCAGCAGATTAAGGAAATACCTGTCTACAATGATGTTGCCGCACGCGTACTCTTCGACCTCGGTGCAAAATACACGCTTGGCAAGGTTGAACTGGGACTCGATGTCAAAAACGTCTTCAACACCGAATACAAGCAAAGCGGAATGTCAACAGGACTCCTGCCCCAGCGGGGACGTTGGTTTACGTTCGATGTCGCTTTAAAATTCTAAAAAAAGAGAAAAAACACCCTTTTAGGTAAGATTTTGCTATTTAGACTTTGCAATTTGAAGGAAAAGTCGTATCTTTGCACACGTAAACAACCAAACTTACGAGCATGGAGGCTTTTTTCCGTACACACCGTTACTTAGTGGAGCATGTCAATGCGCCAGTCCGTCGCACCCTCATGGATGAGATTGACTGGAACGACCGCATGATTGGCATCAAGGGTACGCGTGGTATCGGGAAGACCACTTTCCTGCTTCAGTATGCCAAAGAGCATTTCGACGTCGGCGACCGCCAGTGCCTGTACGTCAACATGAACAACTTCTACTTCCAGGGGCGCGGCATAGCCGACTTTGCCGGCGACTTCTACCGTCGCGGCGGGCGCGTGCTGCTCATCGATCAGGTCTTCAAGCAGGACAACTGGTCGCGCGAGCTCCGCAAGTGTTACGACCTCTACCCGTCGCTGAAGATAGTGTTTACTGGTAGCAGCGTCATGCGCCTGAAGGATGAGAATCCCGAGCTCAACGGAATCGTCAAGTCCTACAACCTGCGCGGCTTCTCCTTCCGCGAGTTCCTCAACCTGCTTACTGACAACCACTTCCAGCCTTACACGCTCGACGACATTCTGCACAACCACGAGCACATAGCCCGGCAGATACTTCCCAAGGTGTCGCCTCGCCGCTACTTCCAGGACTATATCCATCACGGTTTCTACCCCTTCTTCCAGGAGCATCGCAACTACAGCGAGAACCTGCTGAAGACGATGAACATGATGACCGAGGTCGACATCCTGCTTATCAAGCAGATTGAGCTGAAGTATCTTCCGAAAATAAAGAAGCTCTTCTACCAGTTGGCCGAGGAGGGCCCCAAGGCTCCTAACGTCTCGAAGCTGGCCAACGACATCGAGACCAGCCGAGCCACCGTGATGAACTACATCAAGTATCTGGCCGACGCACGGCTGCTCAACATGATTTACCCCGTCGGCGAAGACTTCCCCAAGAAGCCGTCGAAGGTGATGCTCCACAACTCGAACCTGCTCTACGCCATCTATCCCATACACGTCGAGAAGCAGACGGCTATGGAGACCTTCTTCGTCAATTCGCTCTGGAAGGACCACAAGGTCAATCAGAGCGGGCGCGAACCGTTCTACATCGTCGACGGCTCGATGAAGTTCCGCGTCTGCGATGCCAGTGTCCCCAGCAAGACGCGCTATTCGTCGGACGCCTTCTACGTCCGTTACAACACCGAGATAGGCAAAGGCAACCAGATTCCCCTGTGGCTTCTTGGCTTCCTGTACTGATATTTTCAGGAAACGCAAACGTTTTAGCAATATTTTGCGAACTCTGCTTTGCATTTTGCAAATTTCTTTGTACCTTTGCAAGCGTTTTAAAACAAATCCTTATTTTTAGGTATTATTTCAGGCACAACTGTTATATTTTTATACTCTAAACAAATGGCAAAAGAAAAGAAATTTATCACCTGTGATGGTAACGAGGCTGCGGCTCACGTGAGCTATATGTTCTCGGAGGTAGCT
>JAEEGK010021081.1_pt1 | contig 13797 bp, 7 predicted proteins | sample 8958771 | NCBI WGS metagenome assembly JAEEGK01 (sample SAMN16246547, study PRJNA631951) | gut metagenome | biome: gut microbiome; feature: rumen; material: SC-attached | host: Bos | place: Iran: Karaj | collected 2018-10 | reverse complement strand
AAAATTGGAATTACTGATGAAAATTTAAAACAAGCTGGAATTAATTTACCTGGTGATCCCAATCCCCAATCCCCAATCCCCAATCCCCAATCCCCAATCCCCAATTATTTTTTTTCATTTTTTATGATTTTTTTGAACAATAAATAACATTTTTATTATAATATTTTTTTTAATTATTTATTTTAATTATTTTATTTAAAAATTATTTTTCTCTAAAAATAAAAATAATTTAAAAATTTCATCAATATTATTTTAATATTTTTTCATTTACAATTTTTTATTTAAAAAATAAAAAAAACAATCATTTTATTTTTATTGAATTTTCTTTTTTTATTATGAATCAATTCCAATTTTTATTGTTAAATTTTCAACATCTTCTTTAATTTTTTTAATATTTTCCTCATATTTTCCATCAATTCTCTTTTCACATTCTAAAATATATTCTTGAATTCTTCCATCAACAAGAGTATTTTGTTCTTTAAACTTCTCATCAATTTGATTATTAATAATTTCAACTTTACTATTAACTAATTCAGTTAATTTATCAAAGTTTTCTTTATCTTTAATTAAATTTTTCTGAGTCATTTCATCAAATTTTAAATTCATATTATTAGTTAAAATAACTTCATGATTACTTAAATTATCTTTAAAAGGAGAAATATTTTCAGATACAATTTTTTCAACATATTCTCTAATTAAAACTGCATTTGTATCATTATTTCCATTAATATCACCTTTAACATTATTAACTGCAGTAGTTGCAATATGATTATTTATATCTTTAATTTGTTCATCAATATCATTAAATTTTTTTGTATTTGAATCATTTTGAATTCTTAAATCATTATTTATTTTTTCTATTTCTTCATTTATTTTCTTTGTTAAATTTTCTGTAATTTCCTTTTCTTTTTTATCTATTAATTCATTATTTTCTTTCATATATTTATCTAATGTTGATGATAATAAATCTAATTTATTAAAATAATCTTGTAAAATTTCTTTATGATTTTCTAAATTTTTTTCTATTGAATTTATTTGTTCTTTAAATATATTTTCCATTTCTGAATATTTTTCTTTTTGTTCTTGTAAATTAGTTTTAATTGCTATTAAATTTTCTTCATATGTTTTATTATCTTTTTCCATTTTAATATCAACTTTACTTAATCCAGCTTCAATTAAAGATCTTATTGATTTTAATTCAATATTATATTTTTCATTATGTTTCATTATTAAATCATTAAAAGTAGACATATAATCTTTATTTAATTCAATTATATTTTTTTCAGTTTCTAATTGTGTTTTTTCTAATTTTGTTATTTTTTCTTCATTTCTATTAAAAATTTGTAACATTTCATTTCTTAAATCATTAATCATTCCTTTTCTAAAATCACTTTCATCTTTTAAATTTTTATCTGTTATTCCTATTAAATTTTTAACTTGTGCAAATTGTGCTTGTAGTCTATTTTCTTTTGATTCATCTAATTTAATTAAATCATTTTGTTGTTGTAATCTTAATTCCATTGATTCTTTTTGTACATTTTTTATTTTTTCTAAAGTAAATTTCTGATAATTTTCATTTTCTTTTGATAACTCATCTATTTTTAAATTTATATCTGAATAATTTCTTGAAAATTCATTTAATTTATTCTCATTTATTTTATTAAAATTATATACAGTGCTTTTTAAATCATTATAGTCATTCATTTTTACACAAATATCAATTTGTTTTTGAAAATCATTTATTATATTATTTGTTTTATCATTTAATTGAATATAATTATTAAAACTTAATAAAACTTCTGTTAATTTATTATCATGTTCATTTAATTTTAAATTATTTAAACGAATTATTTCAGATTGTTCATTTATAATTTTATTATATTCTATTATTTTATCTTGCATTTCACTTTGATTTTGAAAAGATTTAGAAAGTAAATTTTTTAAACTTTGAATTTCTTTATAAACATCATTCCCGAAACTATAAGTATTATTATTATTGTTATTATTATAAAAAGAAGTATTATTAAAAGGATTTGATGACATTGGTCTTTGTAAAGTTTGATTAATTATATTATTTTCAGAATTTCCATTTCTTCTCATAGGAGTATAATTAAATGGTAATCTTGAATTTTGAGTTGAATTAAATGAAGATATATTTGTAGTATTTGTATTTGAAAAATTATTTGTATTTGATGAACCATTTTCTCTATTCATTTTTTCAATTTCTAAATATTTTTTATAATCACGGAGATTATCTCCTAATATTAAATTTGATCCACTTGCAAATGGACGAGTTTGATTTAATTCATTCATTATTATTATTTATTGAATTTTTAATTTTAATTTTAATTTTATGAATATATTAAAACGCTTTATATAAACAAAAAGAATTTTTTATTAATAATAAAAATAATCAAAAAATATACAAAAAAAAATAAAATCAAATACAGAACTTGAATAAACAATAACATATAAATTTTCAAATCCATTTCTCAAAAATAAAAAAAAAATCAAAAAATAAAAAAAAAATAACAAAAAAAAATATAAAAAACACATCAAATCAATTTTAATATAAAAAAATAAAAGAATAAAAATAAAATCATAAAATTTAAAATTTAAAAAACATATTTAATAATAGGACAAATAACCCTAAAATGATAACTCCAATTCTTAAAGAAAATATGGAACAATACTTTTAGGAGGTAAACTATTGGAGCTTTCAGGGACAGCATTAAACAAATCAAACTTCCTTTCTAAATTAGGGCCTAATTTCAAAATGGAAGCTTTATTCCCACATCTATAGCAATAATTAGGAGCAGACCATACAGTAACAAGATTTTGATCTCTAAACCAATATTTAAATCCTTCATTAACTAATTGATGAGCTCTACAAACAAGTTCAATATCATTAATTCTATTAAATTCACTAACAACTTTCCATCCAAAAATATAACCAGCACCACGACATGATACAATCCAAGTTTCAATATCATCAGGATCACTCCACATTAAATCACAGAAAGCACCTTCATGTGGTATTTCTTGTTTACGATTAAGAAGTCTGATTTGATCAATTGTACTAATTAAAGGAGATAAACCACCATGAATACAGAATATTTTTCCTTCTATAATAGCACCAATTGGTAAATAATCAAATAAATCATTAAAATATCTCCATGGATTAGCATTACCATATTTTCTAGAAATTTCTTCATAGAAACCATAAGAAAAGCAAATTTGACGTGATTCATGATTTCCACGAAGTAATGTTATATGACCAGGATATTTTAATTTTAAACAAAGAAGAAGTTCTAATGTTTCTACACTGTTGTAACCTCTGTCTACGTAATCACCCATGAATACATATTTTGATGATGGAATTTGACCTCCTGTACGAAATAATTCTAATAAATCGTAAAATTGACCATGGATATCACCACATACTGTTACTGGAGCTGATACTGGCTGAACGTTACTCTCTTCCATTAAAATTTCTTTTGTCTTGTCACATAGTAATTTTAAGTCGTGTTCTGAGAGACATTTACATTCTTTTAAGGAATCTAACCATTTGTCTTCCATTTTAGATTTTTATATAGTTTTTTTTTGGATTTTTTTGGGGTTTTATTTTTTTTTTTTTTTTTTTTTTTTTTTTTTTTTTTTTTTTTTTTTTTTTTTTTTTTTTTTTTTTTTTTTTTTTTTTTTTTTTGTTTTGTTTTTTTTTTTTTTTATTTTGATATTTTTTTATTTTGTTTTTTTGAATTTTGTGTTTTTAGGGCTTTTGAAATTGTTTATTTTATATTTTTTTTTTCTTTATTTAATTGGGAGTTTAATATCAATTTTTCATAAAAAAATAAATTTTTTTATTAATTAAAAAAAAATAAATAACATAATATTTATATTATAAATATGACAGAAGAAGAAGATAAAATAATTAAACAATTAAGTCTATTATTATATCCTGAAAATTTAGAACAATTTAGTAAAGTTACAACAATATTAAATGAAGATTTCACATTTAAAGTAGATGAATTATATTCTTTAAAAGAGATTCAAAAAATAACACCAAAAAAAGAATTATTATTATTTGCATTAAATACATTATCTCTATCAAAAAATCCAATTATAGCATTTATTCCTTCAAAAAATGAAGGAAAAATATTAATAAATGATAAATTAATATTATATACATTTATAAATATTCCATCAAATTATACAGAAAATCAAGTAAAAGACTTTTTAGAAATAAAAGATGATGAAATAATTCGTTTATATAAACAAAGTTTATTTTGGGTTCTTGCATGTGATAATGATATTATAAATGATAAATTAGATAAATTAATAAAAACTTTGAAAGTAGAAGATAATAAAAATATTAAATGTAATATATCATCAAGTACTATGTTAAAAAATGCAATTGGTAAAATGATACAAAAATTTTCTTATTCAAAAGAAACTAATGATTTAAGTGTTAAAAATGAGAAAAAATTTGAAAAAGAAAAAGAAGATGATAGTATGAGTTGGAGAAAAAAAAGTGATTTTAGTGATATAAGTAATTCAAGTAGTTCTTATGGTTATGGGAATGAAAGTCATAATTATCATAAAAGAAGACAAAGATTTAAAAGTGATCCTAATGAAAATTATCATAATAAAAAAAGAGATTATTGGAATAGTAATTATAATAATAAAAAATATGATATTAAAGGAAAAAATGAAGAAATTCAAATTCAGTTAGAAAAAATAAATTATTCTCTTATTATAAAAAATTCTTATTCCAATAAAGAAATTGTTGATTATTTTGAAAAAGTTAAAAATGAGTTTAAATTTGATAAATTTAAATTTAAAAATTACATTGATGAAATTATGAGTGAAAAAATGAAAAATTTGGAAATTCAAGAAAGGGAAAATTTGGATAATGTTATTCCAAAAAATAATCCTTTATTGAATTTTAAAGTTAAAAAATAAACAATTTTTATTAAATTTAACATATATAAATTATAAATTTTATTAGAGTAAAATATATTATTTTAAATTATTAAACAAAATATAAAATTTGAGTAATTAATAAATTTTTTTCAATAAATGTAAAAATTTAATTTATTTGCCATAATTAATTTCATGTCAGAATATGATAGATATGATAATCAACCAGTATTAACAAAATTTCAAGATTTACTTCCAGAATTATTGTCAAGAAATATGAATCAAGGAAAAAGTTTAAAAGATAAAATTCAAGTAAATTCATTTTTTGAAAAAAGAGAAAAAAAAGCATGGAAGAATGTAATGGGAATAATAGACTTATCCCAAAATAGAAGACTTTCATTTAAAAATGGGAATTATTTGAAAGATATTTTATCACGTTCAATAAATGAAATAGAAAAAATGAGTAATAAAATATTAGATGATAAATTATATAGTCATGTATCAGAATTTAATAAAGAAAAAAAATTATTAAAAGAATATGCAGGAATTGAAAATATAAAAAGAGTAAAAAAAATATTAACTACATTAAATAAAAAACCAAATGTAAATGAAAATAATTCAACAATAAATCATAATATAAAGTCTTTATCTCAAAATGATTTGTCAATAGCAAAATCAATTATAGATACAAAAATATTAAATGAACAAAAAAAATTTCAAAAAAGTATAATATCATATCAAAAACAATTAAATTATCTAAAAAATACAACAAAACCAAATAGAAAAATTTATAATGAATATAGTCTTCCAAATTTAAATTTATTAACATATTCAAAATATATTGAACCTGAATTTAAAGAAGATAAAGAAACAACAAATTTACGCAAAATAAAAAAATATATTATTAATAAAGAACAATTTAAACCAAAAAAAAGATTATTAAAAAAATCTTCTTCTGTTGAAAATTTAATGAGAAATCAATCTCTTTATCCACAAGGAACTTTTGGTATTTTTCCTTTAAATAAAGATGATTTTTCTGATACTGTTCAATTACTTAATAAAGAAGTTTTAAATAATTTTTTTTTGCCTATTAAGTTAGATAATCATATTCAAAAAATTGATTCTTTAATAATTAAAAAATTACCTAATTTGAATGATTATGACAAAATTTTAATTAATAAAATTAAAAATGAGCATTTAAGAAAAAAATCTATAAAAATAAAAGAAAAAACAAAAAGAGAAGAAGAAAATAAAAAAGAATTAAATTTTGAAAAAACTTGTTCTCCTATAGTTGAAGATTTAAAAAATTTTATTAAAGAACAACCAAATATATTTAGAAATCATATAGAAGAAATTACAAAAAATAATAATGATGATGAAGATATTAGTGAAATTTCTTTAATTCCAAAATTAGGAATTAAAAATAAAATAAAGACAACTAAAACTAATTCAAGTAGTGTTGATATATATAATAAAAGTAAAATATCAAATAATGATATTTCTGAGGGTAAAGTATATTATAAAAAAAAATTACCTTATTCATTTTTAATTAGAAATGTAAAATCAATTTTACAAAAAAAAATTGAAAATGAAGAATAAAGATTTTAAATTATAGAAACATTTGTTATAATATTATTAAAAAATATGATTTTTATAAATAGTAAAATTTAAATCTTATAAAAAGATAAAAAAACTTTTTTTAAATAACAAAACATTATTTTAAAAAATTACAAAATATAAAAAAAAAATTAATTAACAGGAGAATATTCTAAACTAAAATCAATTCCTTCAGTACCTTTTACATCAGCAAGTAAATAAAAATGTACAAAAAATTCATCACTTCCACTATAAACAATTTTTTCAATTTTACTTTTTTTTCCTCCAAAAATTAATCCACCATTATCATTAAAAGTTAAACAAACTTTATAATTAATATTCCCTTTATTAACACATCCAACACTTATAATATTACTAAATTTACTTTGATATTGAATAACAGAAATTTCTTTTTTTTTTTTAATTTCTTCACCTAAACTTTTCAAAATAATTTTATCAACTTTACTATTTAAATCAGTATTAATTGCATCTCTAACATTAACATTAATAGGACAATCTGAATGAAAAGTTATCATAAAATTTCTAGAACGAATTGGATATAATTCACTATCATATCCTAATAATTTTAACCAATTTCTTACTTTTTGTTCTCCATCTTCACTTTTAAAATTATCTTCAAAAAAATCAATAAAACCTTTTTCAGTTAAACCGCCTTCATGTGATTGATAAACATTTAAAATTTTTTCTTCAAATTCGTTTTCAGAAATTGAATCTTTATTAATTGCTTCATAAAAACCTTTAAATTCAACATAACCTAATTTCCTATTTAATAACAAATCAAATTTTTTAAAAATATCTTTAATAGTATTAATAAAAACATTTGAAAATATTTTTTCTTCATAATTAAAAATTGGCGTAGTTTCTGGTATTGGTTTATCAAATGGTCTTCCAAATAAACAACCACTTGTTCTTGGTAAAATAATATATTGTCCTGGTGGTAAATTTAATTCAGTTTGTATATTTGAAGTAATTGAAAAATCTAAAGTTTGTAAATGAGAAATTTCATTTTTTTGAACATCTTGTTTTAATATTGTTAATGAAATATCCATTAATTGTTTTCTTGTATCATATTCTTTAAATTTATCTTCATCTTGAAATAAACTTATTATTATATTTGTTGTTTTTTCTAATTGAATACAATAATACCATTTTGATAATATTACTTCTATTAAATTTTCTGATTCTTTTAATGAAACAAATTTACCTCTTATTCTTACTTCATCCCAATTTTTAGCATAACAAACTGCAAATGAGGAAAATTCTTTCAAAAAATCATCAAATTTTAATATTAATGTTCCTCCTAAATTTATTTCATTTTCAATATATGGATATTCTTTTATAAAATTTTCCTCATATGCTTGTACGGCTTTATCTTTTGATCCATCATACCAAACTTTTCTTAAAGTAATAAAATTATCTTTATATTTATTTTTAACATCAATAATAGTATAACCAAAATTAGGTATTGTTAACATATCATCTTCTAAAATTTCATTATTATTATTATTTTCATCACCTTCAACATAAACAATTTTACTAATTGCAACTGTTAAATATTTTTTATCAACTACAAAATTTTTTAATTGTTTTATTAATTTTTCTTTATCATTAAATCTTAATTCATCTTCAATAGAAAAAAATAAAGTAGGACAACCAGTTAAAACCATAAGAAAATCAACAATATTAACATTAGTTAAATTATAATAACAATCATAAATTTTAGCCATAGCTTTTTCTAAAATTAAAATCCATAATTCATTACTTTGACTTCTACTAACTAAAGGAGGACTTAAAGGAATACAAGGAAATAAATCATCAATAATTATAGTAATCCATTCACCAGCAACACATAATTTAATTTGATAAATACCAAAATTATTATATTTTTCACTTTTAAATAATCTCTTTATTAAATTATATTTTTCTGCTAAAGCACTAAATGCACTTACAAGATGATTATCTGGTAATAAACCTTGATGAATATCATTTGGTTCTGGTTCACCATTATTATTAAATATTCTTAATTCTTTTTCTGAAATATTTTCTGTTATTAAATCATTTGTTATAAAATCTTCTGGTCGTCTCCAATGAATTATATAATCTAAATATTCTTTCATTGTATTATCATATTTTCCTATTACTAATTCGTCACTTGGTAGAAAATCTAAATCTATAAATTTTATATTTTGCTTTTTTAATTCTGAGTTTATTTCTTCTAATGATAAATGCTCAAATGGAATTTTTGATAAAAAATTTCTATTTTCGTTTATATTTTTTTCTAATAATTTTTCATCTTTTTGAATATAGTTATATTGAATTGATTTATCTGGAACGTTCATTGTTAATTTAAATCTACTTTTTAATTTCCAATTATCTTTTAATATTACTTTTGCTACTTCTTTTTTTTCAAAAGGTAAAATTTTATTTATTGTTTTTAATTCGTTATCTATTTTATTTTCTAATACAATATTTTCTGATTGCTCTAAATTAACTTCAAAATCTACTACACTCATTGTTGTTAATTCTACTTTCCATATAAATATTCCTACTACATCACTGTTGTTTGATACTTTTTGATATTCTTTATATAATATTACTCCAGGTGCTAATTCTTTTTTTTCTTCTTGCTCTTCTATGTCATTATCTCTATTTTTAGATGACGACATTTTTTTATATGTTTAAAATTTAAATTAAAAAATTAATTAAATGTTTAATGATGGTTTTTTTTTGTTTTGATTTTTTATTTAATTAAAAAAAATTGTTTTTATTTATATAGTATAAATTTAATTATAATTTTTTAAAAAATTAAATTCTTGTTTAAAAATATTTCCAAAAAACAAAATGATTAATAACAATAATTACAGACATTTCCATAAATTTATATTTTAACTTGTTATATAAAGTATTATTAAACTGGAAAAAATCTCTTATTTATTATTATTTTTATTAGAAAAAAGATAAGCATATTTATTATTAGCAATTCTTTTAGAAATTGAATTTAAATTAGAATCAGTATTAGTAATAGTTCTATTAAATGAAATAGGAATTTCTTTAATTTGATATGAAGAAACAATACTTCCTCCTCTTAATTTCAAATTAACATAATTTCTATTATTATAACTATTATAATTAGTATTATTATTTGAAGTAATACTTGTATTAATATTACTACTTGAATTATTATTTGAATTATTACCTGAATTAGATAAGAATGTTTTTGTTGAATATGTTTCAGTTATTGATGAATTTCTTTGTCTTGAAAATATATTATTAGTATTAATATTAGTTTTATTAATACTATTATAAGTCTTATTATTATTATTATTATTAATATTTTGTGTATTTACTCTTCCACTACTTGAATAAATTTCTCTTTTTGGATAAGATGAATTTTGTGATATTCTTTTTTCACCACTATAAATATATGGTATTGATAATTTAGATATATTTGTTGTTGATTGATTAGTTGTTATATTTTTTACAATAATATTTTTATAATTATAGTTATCATTATAAATATTTTTATTTTGAGAATTAATTTTAATAAATTCATTATTATTATTTGTTTTATGTGATTTAAGTGATATTGATAAATCTGTTGTTTCTGCAGTATCATGTAAATTAATTGAATTTTCTCTATTTTTATATGGTATTGTTATATCTAAAGATACTCTTTCTTTTCTTTTTTGAGAATATTCTTTTTCTCTATTATCAAATGGTGACATTTTAGTTTTATAATATATTGTTTTTGTATCATTTCCAATACTATTTCTTATATTATTACTATTAATATTATATGGATATATTATTCTTTTTGTACCTGTTAATATATTAGATGTACTACTTGAATTAGTATGATATAAATAATTTTCCATTTCAATTTTTTTTCTTTCTTTTTTTAATTGTTCATTCTTTTCTATAATCTTTTTTTTTTCCTCATTAAAATTTCTTACAAAATTATAAGCATCATTAAATTTAGATTCATAAATACCAAAAACTTTTTCAAAAACATAATGCCATTTACTTAATTTATAACTTTCTCTAGCAAAAGCAATACAAGCACATGCTAATTCTAAAGGATGATATTTTAAATAATCAGCATTTAAACTAATTAACTCACTTAAAATATCATATGGTTTCATATAAATTGAACAAGTAATATTTCTCTTTTTACTATCATTTTCATCTGTATTAAAAACAATACCATTTAATAAAAAAATATTTAAAAAATTAATTGGTTGTGGAAAAGATAAATGATGATCTAATTTTTTTAAACAAATATATTCTATTTCAATAATTTCTTTTAATGAAATTCTTCTATTTAAAATATATTTTAAATAACTTTGCATTGAAGGAAGTTTACCATCAATTTCAATAAATTTTGTTCCTAATAATAAACAACCAAAACCTAATTTATCAATATTTAAATTTATTTTTTTTGCTAATAATTGATCCATTAAATAAACAGTATAAAAATATGATGTTATATTTAAATTATATTTTTCTATAAAATTTTTTATTTGATATACTATTTTTGAACGATTGTCTTGTTCATTTGGTTTTAAATTTACAATCTTTGGAATTGTTGGAAAATATTTTTTTGAAACTAAAAGTAATTGTTTAAAAATGTCATATGGAACTACATCTTTTGGAATATTATATCTTTTTGGCTTTAGAGAATATGTTAATTGAGATTGCCTTTGATTTATTGAACTTGATGAATTCCTTTGAAAAATGCTTGTTGTTGTATAACTTTTTCTTTGGTTTAGATAAAATGAGTTTTTCATTTTTTTTTTAATTCTTTTATTAAATAATAAATTAAATAATTTTTATGTAAAAATTGTATTTTCAAATAAAATTTAATAATGTTAACTAAAGTTTATATTAATTTTTTATTTTTTGAATGAATATATAAACTTTTATTGTTTTTTTCATTTATAAATTTAATACAAATATACTTTCAAATCTAAATATAAAATTAAATAAATTAAAATAAAAAAATTTAAATATTAAATTCTTAAAACAAAAATAAATAAATTTCATGTTAGAAAACGATAATCCTCAAATTAAAAATGGTAATACTTCAATAAATAAAGAAAAAATAATAGAAATAAAAGAAAAAAGAAAATTAATGAATTCACTTTTTAAAAATTTATCATCAATGCGTGGAAGTACATATGAAGAATTAATAAAATTTGTAAGTGATTATTTAAAAAAAAAATCAAATAACATATGTGAAATATATGATGAAGAAAATAACACATTAGCACATTATTTAACAAATGAAGAAAAAGATGAACAATTAAAAATTATAGTAGATACTTATTATTTATTATTAGATGATAAAGAACAATTTTTTAATTGGTTTATGTTTGAAAATAAAGAAAATTTAACAATTTTAGATATAGCATGTCAAAAAGGAAATAAAATAATAATAAAATATTTATTTAGTATCTTATCAAAAACAGATGAATCAAAATTTCGTTTAACAGAAAAGAGAAATTCAATATTTCATAGTTCAGCAAAAACAAATCAATGTTATCCAATAATTTTTTTTTATGAAAAATTACAAAAATTTTTTCCTCAAATAAAAATAATAGATGTAAGTAATGAATATAATATAACACCATTACATTATGCATGTTATTATAAATCAAAAAATGTAGTTGATTTATTATTAGATTTAGGTGCTGATATTAATGCAAAAGATATTGATGGCAAAAGTATATTAAATTATGCAGTTGTGTCTGGATCAGATAGAATTGTTAAAAAATTATTATTTAGAGGCGCTGATAAAGATATAAAAGATAATAATGGACAAAAATGTATTGATGTTGCTTTTGAAAAAGATTATAAAGAAATTGTGAATATGTTAAAAAATCAAAATTGTTTAATTAGGAATTTTTGTGGGAAAATTGAATATGGGAATTTAAAAGGAATTAGACATGATTATACTTTGATTTATTCATTTTTAGTTTATATTATTTTTATACTTGTTTTTGTTATAAGAGTTTATTTTTCTTTGGGTTATGATGAGAAAGATTCTTCTACTGAAAAAAATAAATATTTTACTGATATAATAATTTTAGTGGGATTTATATTTTTTTGTTTATCTGTTTTGACTTTTTTAATTACTTTATTTTTTACTTGTAATTTTCTATGTTGTCAAAAGAAAAAAAAGAGAAGTAATTATAAAAAGCAAAGTTTGATTTCTTTATATGAAGATAATCAAAGGTTTAATATTTGTGTCATATGTAAAAGAAAAATGAAAGAAGATACAGTTCATTGTATTGTTTGTGGTATTTGTATTGATAATTGGGATCATCATTGCTTTTGGTTAAATACTTGTATACATAAAGGAACAAAACAAAAATTTAAATTTTTTTTATTTAGTATTATATGTACTTTAGTATTTAATATGATTTTTGGATTTATTATAATTATTTATTCTTTTAATGGTAATAATAATGAAGAAATTATAAAAAATATTTTTGGGGATTTAATGAAGGAAAATTGTGTTTTAGTATTTAAAATTTTGAGTATAATTTATACAATTATTTTTTGTTTTCCATTAATAATGAATATATTTATTCCTTGTTGTAATAAAAATAAAAAAGAAAAGAAAAAAGAAGAAACAAATTTATCCGATTTCGAAACTCAATTTCTAAATCCATCAAGTATTTCTTCAGAAACATTATAATCTATAAAAAAAAAATATTATTAATACCAAATATATAAATAATTAAATATAAATCAAAAAAAATAAAATAAAATAAAATAAAATAAAATAAAAAAAAAATAAAAAAAATAATAATTATTATTCAAAAAAATAAAAAACAACTAAAACATAAAATAAAAAAAAAAAAAAAAAAAAAAAAAAAAAAAAAAAAAAAAAAAAAAATGAGTACAAAAAAAGGAATTCAAATAGAACAATCCCAATCCCAAGAAATAGACTACGATACATTAAGTCAAGAAATATTTACAGAGCAGAATCGTGTTCGTACAGATCCATCATCATACATAGAGAAATTAGAAAGAGCAAAGAATTTTTTCCGTGAGAAGATATTTCGTCACCCAGCAGAAATTCCAATAGAAACATATGAAGGAGTAGATGGAATAACAAATGCAATAGAATTTTTAAAAACTCAAGAGCCATTATCAGAATTAAAATATTCAGAAGAATTATCAAATGCAGCAAAAGATCATGCAATTGATATAGGATCAAAAGGTCTATCATCACATGAAGGAAGTGATGGAAAT
>JAEEGK010021075.1_pt1 | contig 13800 bp, 8 predicted proteins | sample 8958771 | NCBI WGS metagenome assembly JAEEGK01 (sample SAMN16246547, study PRJNA631951) | gut metagenome | biome: gut microbiome; feature: rumen; material: SC-attached | host: Bos | place: Iran: Karaj | collected 2018-10 | reverse complement strand
GGATTCATTACATCGTTTTCACAGCGTTCTTGATTTTACTTATCCAAAGCAGAAAAACCTTGCTCCCGGAGACCACATTCAGTCTCAGGATTTTACAAAAGGTTTTCCGCAGAAAATTACAATGCCTATAACCCAGGCAAACACAAACCCGCTTCTTGGAAAACTTGAAGGTTGTGATGGGCTTAAAACCGGTTATATTGATGAAAGCGGCTACAACCTTGCCCTTACTGCAGTTCGCGGTGAAACCCGTTTTTTGTCAGTTACTATGGGAGGCCCGGGAAACAGTGTTAGTGAAGGGCAGGCTGGTCGTGTACATGATGGAACAGAACTCATGGAGTGGGCATTTAAAAATTTTGCAGATTATCCGCTGGAATTAAAAGTTCATCCTTATCTTGTAAGAAGCTTCAATGCATCAGAAAAAATGATTCGTTTGATTCCAGCCTTTACAGAACATACTTTTACCGTACCTTATGTAAGCGGAAATACAATGGCAGAAAACCTCGACTCTGTTCATGTTGATGTTCAACTCCCGGATTACTGCTGGGGCGCAGTAGAGCAGGGCAGTGTTCAGGGCAAAATAGTGATTTCCGCCGCCGGCTACCAGCTTCAAGAAATCCCACTCGTCGCCGACCGCACCTTGCGAAAAAATAATATATTAATTTCAATTTCAGATCTGATATTAAGTAAACTCTTTATGATAAAACGGTAATTCTTTTGTCGTTCTCGGAGCAAAAAAATGGGTGAAGACAACATCATTCCCGTTGGCTTCACCCATTTTTTTTGCGGGAGAGAATGACAAAAGCAGGAACTCTTATACTTGATTTTAACCCGATATGAGATTAAAATTACTATAGTAAAAAAAATGTACAACTAATGATTTTTAAGGAGTTTATAATATGTCATTAAAGAAAACATTTTCCAGCGATGGAAAAAAATGTACAGTTGTATTTACAGTAAATCCAGAAGCTGCAGCTGGTGCAACAAAGGTTTACCTTGCCGGCGATTTCAACAGCTGGGATCCTACATCAATCCCTATGAAAAAAGACCCAAACGGTTCTTTTTCTGTTAAAAAGCAGCTCGAAACAAATAAAGAATTCCAGTTCCGATACTGCATTGACGGAAACGTATGGATTAATGACTGGAAAGCAGACAAATATGTTCGCTCAGAGTTTGCAAGCGATGATAACTCTGTAGTAGACACAACAGTGCCAAAAGCACCAAAGGTTTCAAAAAAGCCAACTTCTAAAGCAGTAAACAAATCTGCTGATAAAAAACCTGCTGCAAAAAAGCCGGCCGCTAAAAAAGCAACAAAATAATTTCAAATAGGCCTATAACCTATTGACAAAGTGAGTGTTAATCAATATATTAATACTCACTTATTTATTCCCCGATTGTGTAATGGTAGCACTTCAGATTCTGGTTCTGACTGTGGGGGTTCGAATCCTCCTTGGGGAACTAAACTGAATCAGAAATGGTTCAGTTTTTTTTTGTACTTTGTTCCTGCGGGAATAAGACACAGTAATCCAATGGTTCCTTCGAATATCGGTTTAGTTCGCGGCCCTCTCAAGGCTGAAAGGCGGGTTCGATTCCCGCAGGAACCGCTAGCAGAAAAACTCGCTTTTACAGCGAGTTTTTTTTTACAAGTGAATGGCTCGCTAGTCTCGCCATTTGAGCCATTCTTTCGATAATCCTAAAACGGCCCGCTGTCGCAGCCCGTTTTTTAACGGATTTTCGATTGTTGGCTTTTTCGAATATCGGTTTAGTGGTGGCGCTCTCAACCGTGAGAACGGGTTCGATTCCCGCTTTTTTAGTCTGTAACAACTACACGAAGTGTACTTGTGTATGTTATTCCAAAATAAGTAAAGCCCATGGTAATGAAGTAGGTACCTGGTATACAGGCAGATTTTAACTGCACCTGATTTTTAGAAGTACCGCTCAGTTGTTCTGCATAATCAGTACCATAATATGATCCCATACTTTTTACGCTTATAAGGGAGAAGTTATTGATACAGGTGCTTGTAAGGTCTGTTCCATCTGATGCAAGCACTTTGAACTGGTATGTACAAGGTAAGCCTGTTGCCTTTGAAACAGTATCAGAAGAAATTGTTGTATCAGGAGAAGCTGCTTTTGCACAGCTCAAAGTAATATTGTCATAAAACTGTTGTGTAAGGCTACCACCACTAAGACTGAGAGTTGCTTCACCACTTGTAATGCCACTAGTTGATTGTGAAACACCATATACATCTCCAACAAAGTAAGTACTTGGATGTGTAGTACTGTGATAATTATGATAATTCATTGTGAAAACTATAGGCATAGCAAGAGTAGGTGCAGTACTTGTCAGAATACCAATTTGTGCACCTGTAGTTAGTGGTCCCTCTAATTCTAGATATCTTCCAGAATCCAGATAAAGATTCTGTGGAGAGTTGTCTGAAGATTTATTGCCAATTATTTTCGTGCTTCCCATTACATAGACATAGCCATTGGCAGTACCTGTATGGCAAACACCGGCACCAGGTAAAGTAGTATCCCAATTTGTATTGTCTGTTATTTCTGTGTCTTTAAGGAAAAGATTGCCAATATCAATTTTTATTCCCCGGGAACAGTTTTTTATACTTCCACCGGTTATTCTGGTAAATGTATTTGTGCTTGAACCGGATTGATTAATACCAATAATGTCAGAAATGTTAGTACCATCAATGTTTAAGCCAAAAATCCAGAATGCTTTACCAAATTCATTTGAAAATATTTTGTCTACAGATCCTAATGCAGTAAGTGTAGCAGTACCAGCCTTGTCACCAGGAGTTGTGTTATAACATTCAATAATAGTTTTTTTCGAAATATCAATGCCAGAACTGATCGTATAATAAGTTTCATTTTTTAGATGAATTGTATATGTAGTAGTATCATTTCCTATAGCATTAATAAGACCAAATGCTTTACTGATAGTTGCAAGCGGAGCCTGATAGTTACCGGAATTGTTATCGTTTCCAGGGCCTCCGGCTGTTCCGTCTACGTAAAAATCTGTACGGTTTTCTGCGGCTAGATTTACAATTGCAGTTGTAAGTTCAAAGTTTCCGTCTGTAATAAGGGCATTTCCACCGCTGTGCCAGATGTTAGTTTCAAGATTATCATAAACGGTTACTACCTGTGTTGTAACAAAAGGAGGAAGTCCTGCTTTTGTGAAAGTCAAAACAAGATTATATGTTCCACTTGGTACATTCGAAGCTGTTATATGGTGTTTGTTAATCGAAGGATCTGGAAAAACATTCCACGTAGTTGAAGTTTCATCTGATACAGAAAGAAAATAACCGCTAGGGCAGCTTACATAAAGTGAAAGGTTACCGGTTTTTCCTGATGTAATATGCGGCTTCAGCTTAAAGGTTGGAGCCATAAGGGGGTCGTTTGGAGTAAGTCTTTTTGTGACAGAATCAGAAAGAATTTCTTGTCCTGCAGAGTTTTTGATTCCTGCTGTAATTTTCCATTCGTAGCCGGTAATAAGGCTGATAGTAAAGCTTCTGTTTGTTGTATCAATATCAGAAGAAGGAACGGTTTTAGCATTTTCACCAGTATATGGACCGTCAATCGTTTCTGCCGTTACAAAGTAGGTAATTCCTGATGGAATAGCTGCAGTAGCAGAGCGTGAAAGGGTAGAGGCAGAAGAAGAAGGATCAGAATTTGACTTCTTTACATCTGAAGAAACACTGTAATTGCAGTATAAATTAATAGGTTCATGAACTGAAAAAGAATCTGCAAAAGAAAAACCTGCCGGGTCATTCGAATTTACACAGGCTGTAATAAAAAGCGGGAATAATACAAGAAGGCATTTAGCTATATTAACTGATAATTTCTTCATTCTGATAATTCTCCTCTATGCTTCCAGATTAATTATGTCCGGAAATATCAAATTCACGATCGAATGTATATAAACCGTCATAAACAGCTTTTACATATAGCTTGTAACTATCAGGACTGGTTACTGTAGAAGGTATAGTAATAGAAGTTGTGCTGGAAGCTACTCCTGCAACATCCACTCCTCCATTTTTCAGTTTAACAGTCCATACTATTTTATCCTGAATGTCTGAATAGTCAATAGTAATAGGTGTGCTGCCGTTCATTACAGTTACAGTAGGTGTAATATTAATGACTGTTGCAGTTCCAACTGTAAAGTTGTCTTTGTCAATTGCAAAACTGATATCAAGTGAAGAAAGAAGCTCATCAAAGGTACCGCTGTCGATGTAAAGTCCAACTTCACCGCTTGCATCATCTTTGTTTATAGCATAGGAATCACCAATAAAGAATGTTCCCGGATGAACACCATTGTTATAACCGCCATTATAGCCATAACCTTCTGTAATCATTACTGCTGAAAGAACAGAAGGTGTGCTCTGAGTTGAAACTCCAATAGTACTGTTATTTCCGCCTTCGCTTAAAGATCCATCAATTGTAATCTTTTTGCCGGTTGCAAGATATACGTTAGAACGATTACCAGAACTATCAGTATTCGAGTTTATTGTAATTACTCCGGAAATAGAGAGGCTTCCAGAATCGTAGATACCACCACCATTTCCGCCGACAGTGTTTCCAGTAATTGTAGAACCGGAAAGTATTGTCACTTCTCCAGAACTTTCAATGTAGATACCACCACCATCAGCACTTGCATTGTTTCCGGTAATTGTTACATTAGAATGAAGCTTTAGACTTGAATTGCTTGTAACATATATACCACCACCGTTTGTTGCAGAACCACCTGTTATTGTTATATTTTTGATTATTACAGGTACTGAAGTAGTAAGCTTCAGGGCAGAACCACCTGCCTGAGCATCAATAACGGCGCTTTCGCTTCCTGTTTTCTTAGCGAGAGTAATACTTCGCGTATTAGTTGCAGAAATATCTGCAGCACCTCTGATAGTTCCATCAAGATAAACTGTTACGTTAGCATTAGTCATATTTCGAATATCAATATCTGCCATAGCCTTGTTCAGTGTCTCGAATGGGAATTCGCGGGTACCATCTCCAGTTATATCACTTCCGGTTTCGCTTACGAAGATTGCATTATCTACAATACGGAAGGTTACACGATATATTGGAGACTGTTCGTAGTTTGTTTTGGTGGCATAAGCTTCAATAAAATATGTACCAGGTCCAAGACTTAATGTTTTCGGTATAGTAGTTACCCCTTCATTATAAACTGCTGCAACCATGCTGGTTCCTTTATAAACAGTGTAATGTAAGGTTGTGTCGGCTACAGAATTTCCTTTGTGATCTCTATCAGGAGGGGTAAGTGTGAGTTCAAATGGTTCAGTGGTACTTCCAGAAACCATTTCATTTGAATTATTCTGGTAATTATATCCATCCATATCAGTAATAGTTGGCATCGATAGTCGTGATATAGATGTACTTGTAAAGACAGTTTCAATAAGTCCTGCGCTGTCCAAAAGCCCGATTGTGTAATCCTTATCTCCCTGAATAAAAGGATCGGATGTATTGAAATAAACAGAATTTGCTGTTTGTGTAAAGTCTTTGCCATTAATAAAGATATATGAATCACTTGGTGTATTTGTAAAATTAGGGCTAGCAAAAGTATAAGACCCATCTTCATTAATTGTAAGCGGATATTTTGAATTATTAATTTGGATTGCAATTATGTCTTTATGACGTAAAGCAAGTTCTTCTGTAGAAGGCATGTCAAATGCAAGTACAAAATTACTTCCAGCGTTATTTATAATAGTTGGAACTTCAACCTTAGGTGGAATTGAATTACAGTAAAGTGGAATTTCGTATCCTGCAAATATACGTCCACTCATGGGTTCGTTCAGTACATAAGAAGTAGTTATGTTTTTTCCTTCATCTGCTGCAACAAGAAATTCCTGAGGAATCAAAAGTTTAATGGTATCAAAAGAAGTCTGTTCAATATGAATATTTTCCCTGCTTATTTCTGAACTAAGACTCGGGAAATCAACTATAGGAGTTAAATCGAACCTTTTAGGGTTACGCATATAAAGTGTAACTTCCAGATCTTTCTTTGAATTAATACAGGAATGCCCATAAGAATCAGGATATGTATTTTCGGAAAGATCGTGCTGTTCGATACCTGCCGTTTCTGTATATTTTTCCATGAAGTCATTTACATCATTTTCAAAAAGCTGACAGGAAAGTGTAAATGCAGTAAGAAGCAGAACGTTAGTGATTTTTATGATTCTGGTAAAAAAATTCTTCTTCATAAAACTCTCCTAGAACTGCCAGCCGATACAAAGTGTTGGTTGAATATAACCGCAGAGAAGTTCTTCAATGAAAGGCATTATAAAATCTGCACCGACTTCCATGTAAAGTCTGTTTGTAAAATAAATCTGTCCGCTAAAGCCGGCAAGTGCACTTATATCCAGACTGTTAAGAGGTGGGTCAGATTTGATGCCTCTTGAGAAGTGGAATCTTGTGTCGTTGAACATTGCTACACCGGCACCACCATGAAGCTCAATTGTAGCTATATGACGAAGCTTGTCTGATTTTTTTGTTTTGATTCTTATAGGAAGCTGGTAAACTAAAAGGCCATGGCCTGTAATATAATTACCGTCGAGTTCGTAACCATCTGTTTTTGTATATAGTCTTGAATAAGTAGCTGTAGCACCAATTCCAAAATATCCAAAGCGGCGCTTAATTGGCATAAAGGCTAATTTTATAGTAGCACTTGGAAGTGGAAACTCCATACCCTTGATACCAGTAGGAAGAAGTGCATCTGTGTTCAGATATTTCTTTAAGCGGTCACCGAAAACCATAATAGGGTAGGTTGCACCAGCAGAAATATCAAAGTCAACAGCCTTTCGGAATTTAATTACAAGCTGACTGCTTTTATCAAACTTGCTTGTAAGGCCACTCGCATCTACAGCGACAAAGTTGTATTTTCCGGCATCAAGTGTGTTTACATCAAACTGAACTTTAAGTCTTCGGTTGTTTTCACTGTATTCAAGAATGCCAGGAATAAGAGAATCCTGTCGTCTTTTGCGCTGATTCATGAGGTAATAGTTTGTGTAAGACATATCAGACGGATCCTGCTGTAATTCAAGAAGATTTCTACCTCTGATATCAAGAATACCATCATTTACTTCATCAAGATAAATAGTTGATGTGTGGTTAATTGTAACTTCGACACCTCTTACATCAGGAACGTGAGCTTCATAAATAGTAAATTCAAAAGGATCAGATGAAACATCAGGTACATCAAGAAGGTTGTAAGTAATAACTGAATAACGATAAAATCCAGGAGGCAGAAGAGGATCAATTTTTACCTGAGGTGTATTATCTTCTGTCATGAGACGTCTGATTTCTTCCCATGGAGAGTTTTCATCAGCACGCTGCTCAATAACAATTTCATATTTCATTACCCATTCAGGGGTTTCTTCGTCCCATTCGAGCATCTGCCAGCCTCTTTCGGCAGAAGCTTCATCGTCAGACTCCTCGGTAGTATTATCCGCTGAGTCCTTTGAATCAGTATTATTTATATCTTCTGTATTTTCAGTTTCCGCAGCGGTGGTATTGACTGTTGGCTCAGAGCTTGAAAAGCCTTTCTTCTTTTTAGGCTTTGCGGAAAGTGCAGTAGAAATAAGGCATGCAATAACTAATGCCGAAAGAAGCTTTTTTCTAATTGCCATACGGGTTCTTTGCTCCTTTCATCTTTGATTTTTTAGGTGTCGGAACATCTGTAGAGAAGGTTGATTCTGTAGCTGGGCCTTCCTGAAGGATCTTATCAAGTTTACCATCCCTATCAGTATCAATTCTTCTGATAGCATGAACAGTCCAGCGGAAGGTTCCCTTAGAGAACGTATTCTTGTCCTGCTCATACAGTTTGAGGAAGTCAATTCCATAAGATGTTTTATTTTCAATCATTTCTGATATTACCGTCTTATTCTTTTTATCTTTAATCTCAACTATATAATCGGTAGCATCTGGTACCGAAGCCCAGCTTAAAGTTATAGTTCTTGGATTCTCTGGATTTGTAAGATACTTCGCATCAAGAACAGCTGGTTTTGAGTTAAGATTAATTGTTCCCTGAAGCGGATCTACAGGGAGAACTCTGAAGGTTCCAATATATTTTCGGTCAGTATTTGAAATATCAATACCATCGAGAGTTTCTGCATAAACGATGATTTCGTAATTACCAGGGCGGAGCCCTTCAGGAGTATCAAGAAGAATCTTGTTTGGTGCGATGCGATTTCCATTCTGCATTTCTTCATCTGAAGGTACTTTAAGAATATAATTCTCTTTATCGCCGGCCTTTCGTATTACAAACTGCGCTTTAGAAACAGAATCTACAGTGCTCCAGGTTGAGTATGAAGGATTAAGAACAGCTTGTACGCCATTAAATTCTGTTCCTCGTGCAGGAGTTGTAATTTCTACAGGACGAAGCTTGATGAGATGGAAGGAATTCTCTGAAAGTCGACCAGTGCGGCGTGATGAAACACCAGGAATTTCGTTTGCATAAGCCTGAACTCGCCACTTGTAGTTAGATTTGTCTACAAATTCCTTCGGATGGAACATGTCTACAGAGTCAGAAGGCTCATAAACTACGTTTTCGTAAACCAGCTCGTCATCAGCCTGGCGATAAATAGAAATCTTGTAGTAGTCGGCATCCTGAACCTCGTTCCACTTGAAAGTAAATGGAATTGTTTCGCGGGCAACGGCACGGTTACCAGGTTCTCTGAGGCTTGCGGCATCAAGGCTGTCTATTACGTAGAGAGTTTTTGCAGGAGTAATAAGCTCTGCACTGTCTGTTGTGCTTGTAGATTTAAGTCGCCAGTAATAAGTTCCCAGTCCTACGTTTACCCCCTTAAGACTTGGTGAATTAATAGCGCTTGAATAAACAATGTTTCTGAAAGTAGGGTCAGAAGCAATCTGGAATTCACTCTTAAAGTTTTCCGGAATATTGCGCTTCCAGGTGAACTTAGTATCCGGAAGAAGGTTTAAGGCACATTTGTAGCCTTCTGCAGGTTCAACAGTGTGCTGTTCCGGCATACCCTTCATTGCAAAGAAAGCACGTACTTCTGAAACAGGAGAAACGTTACCTTCTGTATCGCGCATTGTTACACCCCAGAACCACTTTCCATCTTTAAGTCTTGCTGCGCTTGAAGTGTAAGAGTAGAAGTTTTCTGTTGTTTCAACAGAAATTACAGGGTTTCTGAGGTTTTCGTTATCTGCAATTTTAATTGTATAGCTCTGGGCTTCGTTCTCAATTCTCCATGAGAAGCTTGTTGCTTTTGCAGATGCTTCTGTGTTTACAATTCCGTTCTCGCCAGGAATAAAAAGCTCTGGAGAAGTAAGCTGGCCCTTTCTTTCGATGATAAATGAATGTACGTCCGAAGGTGCCGCAAAACCTTTCTTATTCAATGTATAGTAAGGAGTTACGCGCCAGTAATAAGTACCTGCTTCGAGTGTAGAAATGATGGCAGAAGTAGTAGAAGTTCTCTGTTCAATGACAGGATTACTCATGTTTGGATTTCTTGAAATCTCAAGCTTATAGGTAGAAGCGTATGGACTTTCTGTCCAGATAATACGTACTGCAGGAGTTCTTGTACGGTAGCCGTAGCTGTAATTTTCTGCAGGAGCAACCTGACTCGGAGGAAGAGACTGAATAACCTGAATTCTTCCGCTTTTGATAAGTCCGTCTTCAAGAGCCTGCTGCTCAGAAGTACCATCTTCTGAACCGTCGAGTCTCCAGTACCAGATTCCGTTTTCAAGTTTTATGCTTGTTTCGTTGATTCCTTCTGAATTAAGGGTGTAAAGAACATCATTAAAGTCTTTATCCTGTGAAATCTGAAGGCTTGTTGAAGTTACGGCATTGTTCCAGCTGAAGTGTACGTCTGCGGCGCCCTGTTCGTGATAAAGAATCTTTTCGTTGCGGGCAGGAGTGAGCACTGTAAGGGTAGGTCTTGCAGGTGTAGCACCGTTTCCACCCAGACTAAGCTCTTCGCCCTGTCTGATTGCAACAGAAGTTCCGTCTGCGTTCTGAACAGAAGCCGTACCTTTTAATACCTGTACAGAAAGACCAGTGCCGCCTGCAGCTCCCTGCTGGGCAACTGAGCCTGCGCTTAAGCTTGTTCCGGTTTTTACAGCTACCTGAACTCCATTTGAAGAAAGGGTAAGGCCGTTTTCAGATTCAGATGAGTCTACAGTTGCATAACCATCTTCAAGTTCAACAGCTGCTCCATTGTCTTCGCTAAGGAAAACCTGAGCCATAGTATTTTCCATCAGTTCCATAACGTTTCCGTCATTGAACCAGATGGTAGCTTCAGAAAGTGTAGCTGTATGGATTGTGTCTCCGTTGTAAACAGGAGAATCTTGACGTAAGCGGTCCCAGACTACACGGTCCAGGAATTTTCGCTGAGCTGTTTTATATTTAAATGTAATTGATGCGATTGGCGCTTCATTCATTTTGGAAAGTGCCCTGAAAAAACTTTTATAGAAAAAAGTGGCACTAATTGCAGCTCCCAAAACACAGATTAAGACTGCAATCCAGAATGGAACGATCAGATCATTTCTTAACCTGTATCTTGTTTTCTTCTTCATTCAAGTTTACACTCTCAAATTCAGGGATAGGGATACCAAGTAAATTTCTTACTTCGTTTAAAGTTTTAGGACCTGTCGGACCAACACATCTTGCACAGTCTCTGTCAAGAACAAAGTTTTTATCAGAAGTTTTGAAAAATCCTTCAATATCAAATTTCGGCATATTTACAACGCCAAAGAAGTGCTGAGCACCTTTTCCTTTTACTTCAAATTCAACAGGAATCATCTCAACAACAATTTCATTACTTTGATTCTCCGGAGAAAGAGTAAAATGATTTTCTTCACAGCGTATATAATCTTTCTTTAAAAGATTGTAAGTATCTTCTGTTATAAGGATATCGGTTCCACAAGGCTTGTTGGAACTTTCGGTTCGGCTTGCAAAGTTTACACTGTCTCCGATTGCAGTATATTCCATTTTGTCTTCACTACCCATAATACCACAGGTTGCACGACCGGTATTTATACCGCATCCAATTCTAATATGAGGTTTATACTTAGCTTTTGCCTCATTCTGATGAGCCTTAGTAAACGCTTCTGCATCTTTATTGTACTGCATAAGCGCATAACGCATTGCAATAGTTCCTCGGATTGCATCAATTGCATCCTTCTGAACATTCTTTCTGTGAAGTTTTTCAAGTTCAGCTTTTTTAGCATCTCTATCCGGTAAAAGCTCAAAGCTCAAGTCGTCATCGCGCAGAATTCCCCAAACGGCCATAATAGCATCGCCTTCGAATTTATCAATTGTACCGCCGCTTATCGTAACACAATTAACCATTCGGCTCATATAGTCATTCAAGAAGCCGATAATTTCACGAGGGCTTTCTTCTCCAAATCTGTTTTTAAAACCATCAGAAATAGCAGTAAAACCTCGAATATCGCTAAAGAATATAGTAACGTCCTTCAAATGCGGTTCAAAGTCAATTTCCTTTCTTGCAATAGCCTTTGCAACGTTTCGGTTTGTAAAGCGTGCAAACGTATTCAAGAATTCCTGTTCATCTTTAGTACTCTTATTCAATACGCCAATTTCGTCCCGGCGCTTCATATTTAAAGTATTTATAATTGCCGTATTAAAGTTACCCTGCTGAATTTCTTCTGCGGCGGCAGTAAGCCTGCGCAAATGAATGGAAATAGCAAAACGGGCAAAAGAAAGTATGAGAATAATGGAAACAAACAGAACAACAGCTGTAAGATACAGATTATTTTTTCTTGTAGTTTTTACACCTTCAAGAACAATTTCCAGAGGAACTGTCGTTAATACGACAATATCTGCAATACTCAATTTCTGGTAAGCACCAAGATACTGAGTTTTCTTTCCATTTTCATCAATAACCTCGAACGGAATCTGACGAGAATCTTCGTTATTCTGATTCTTTTCGCGCATTATTTGAACAAGCTCATAATTCTTCATGCTCTGACCGCTCAAAACGCGTTCATTATCCGGATGGCATAATAGTTCATCACTATCATTAATCATAAAAGTTGAATTAGTAGAACCGGTTCCAAGAATGTCAGAAATTCCTTCCATACTAAAAATTATGATACAGCACTGATCTTCACCATTTTCCCTGTACGGAAGTAAAAGAGCCATAATGCTGTGAGTAAAATACGGAGACGCATTTAGAGCAATAGTTTCGCCGCGGCAGCAGCGTTCAATTTCATTCTGCCGCTGATTAATAAATAAATTTACGCTGGAAGTATCAAGTTCATTGGAAGAAAAGAATCTTGAATTCTCCATTTTTAATTCAATGGAAGGAGAATAATTATCCATTCCAATAATCAGAATATCTGCAATATCCTGATTTCTTTCGTAAAAGAAAGCCTCGGCCTGGCGTGCAAGAACTGAATTCTGTCCGCCGGAAACAACGTTCACCAAATCAAGAAGCTGAAGAACACTTGAACGAATTGTATTAAGTTCATTCTGTGCGGAAGAAGCCGAACGAGTATTAATAGTAAGATTATTTTCTTCGGCCGTAATGCGTACATCCTGAGAGACAAAATAGCTGTTTAAGATTGTAACGCTACCAAGTGAAACTAAAACTATAAGACCAATAATAATTGCAAGCTTAACTCCCAAAGGAAAATTATGCTTACGTTTTTCTGCTTGTTCGTTGCTGTTCATTTTCTTAATATTCTCTCTTTTAAAATATTAGAACATTTAATTTTACCATGAAATTCCTATTACTTCAATTAAAAAATATCAGGAAATAGCAGCCAGAACGCTGTAAAAAAAAACTTGCGGAAATGAATTTTCTCATATTATAATATAAATATATTAAAAAAAAACTTATAAAAAGTGAGTTTAACTCTGTATCTTTACAGGAGATTGGATGCTAATATAATTTTATAAGTTCAGAAACTTTGCATCCAGATACTGGCTGCGGTTTCTAAAAAAAGGGGGCGTGTAAACGTGAAAAAATTAATTGCACTTGCAGCAGCTGCTGTATTATTTGTTGGGGCCGCATTTGGTGATGATGATTTTATCAAATTTGCAATTGGAGCCAGAGGAAATTTTAACTGGGGTCTTGGAACATCTTTACCAGAAGATCAGCAGAAACAGCTCGACAGTTTATCAACAATTATTGAAGCATTTGGTGGAACTGTTAAGAAAGGCGGCAACATAGGTGGCGGCGGAGGAATATACGGAAGCGTTGGCTTTAATATTCCATTCTTAGGAGCAACAATTGGAGTTCAGCCGGAAGTTGACTTGAACTTTAACAACGGTTACTACTACAAAGCATCAATTACACTTTTAGGTCAATCAGCTGCAGTAGAAGCAAGAATGTGTTCAGATACAATTGATATTCCTCTTATATTCTTTGCAGAATTTGATGGCGGAAGTAATTTTGCATACGGAATCGGTTTAGGACCTCAGTTCTCTATTCCATTTAATGTAAGAGCAACTGCTGCAGGTTCAGATGGTTCTTCAGCGGTAGGAACTTATTCGCCAGAAGGAATGAATGTAGGTATTGTAATTGCAGGAAACGGAAAGATTCTCTTTGGTGAACATTTTGCTTTAGTCGGCGACTTACGCTACTATGCAGAAGGTGTAACAAAAGCTAAATATACAAATGCTGCCGGAGAATCAAAAACAGAAGAATTATTCAAGCGCGCTAACTTAAGTGTAGGACTTGGAGCAGAAATTAGATTTTAGATTTTTTTAATTATTTGGAAACTTCCTTAATTAGGAGTCCGTAATTCTACGGACTCCTTTTTTTTTATTTCGGGCGCATCCGGAGCCCC
>JAEEGK010021073.1_pt1 | contig 13801 bp, 8 predicted proteins | sample 8958771 | NCBI WGS metagenome assembly JAEEGK01 (sample SAMN16246547, study PRJNA631951) | gut metagenome | biome: gut microbiome; feature: rumen; material: SC-attached | host: Bos | place: Iran: Karaj | collected 2018-10 | reverse complement strand
AAATTATATTATGGAGAGTATTTAAATCAACAATTAAAAAATAAAGAAGAAAGATTTGAAATTATTCATAAAATTGCTTTTGAAGATTTTATTAAAAGAAAAAATTCTAATTTACATGATCCTAAAATTCCTAGTAAAAGTATTAAAATTAATCCTGATTCTCGTTTATTGATTAAAAAGAAATTAACTAATAAAGCTTTATATGATATTGAAAGTAAAACTAGAGATATTATTATTGCTAATAAATTAAAAACTGAATATTCTCCTCAAGATGTAAATAGGATTTTAAATGGATTTAGACCTTGGAATGAAGAGGAAAAATAAAAAATATTGATTTTTGTATTTAGAATAGATAAAAATTAATATCATATTTATTTTGTTTTTTAAACAATTTACATTTTTATAATTGAATTGTTTTTAAGTTTTTTTTTCTAAATTAATATAAATACATTAATAATATATACAATAATAATATAATCTATAAAAATGATAATAAATAGCTAATTATTTTTGTTTCTTAAGTAAAATTCATAATCAGAAGAATAAGAAAAGAAATTTTTTGAAGAATTATTTAAATTACATAAAAAATCTTCAACTTTTTTTACAGAATCACTAAGAATAATATCATATTCTTTATTGAAATTATTTCCTTCAAAAGAAATACTTTTAATCCATTTTTCTTTCTCAAATTTAATAGGAATAATTCCAATAAGAGTTAAATCAAATAAATAAAAAGATAAAAAATTATTATTCATTAAGATAGAATTAACAGTATTCCAAGATATTGAAAAGTAACTTTTTTCAATATCTATATCTCTAATACTTACATTTCTAATATTTAAATAATTTATAATATTTTGGATTTGAACTTCTAAACAATTCCTTAAAAAAGGAGGTTTAGTTTCGTTGAATTCAAATACTAATTCATTTGAATTAAATATTTTAATTTTTATATCTTCTATAAAGAAATCATTATTAATATTTTCTTCAAATGAACTTTTAGTGGATGAAGAAGATTTTCTTGATTGTGTTATTAATTGTTTTGAAAAATTTTCTATTAATTCTTGATTTTTTAATACTATATTGAAATTAGATAATGTTGGTGTATATAATATATTTTGAATTTTTCCATTTTGATTTATAAATGGTATGTTTAAACTATAAATACTTACTTTAAAAAATGCATTAAAAATTGATTCTATTGTTAAATTCTTTTTATTTGGGTTTTCTATTTGGATAAAATTTTTAAATATCATGAAATTACAAAATGATTCATTATTATCTTTGAATTTTATAAAAAGATTTTTTAAAAATAAATTATTTGGATTTAAAATAATTGTTTCATAATTTTTATGATAATTATATTTCTTGAAAACTTTATGTGTATTATATTCAGAAGATTTTCTAACTGGAACTTTCACAAAAAAATCAGGAAATTTATTATTATAGTTTTTTAAGTTTCGACCATTTTCAATATATACTTTTTCTTTATTTTGATAATATTTTTTTTTATAATTTATTTTAGATGAATAATTTAAATTAAATTTATTATTATAAAAACCATGAGTAAAACTTTGATTAAAAACTTCTGAAGAATCATTCAAAGATTTATTTAAATCAAGTTGATTATTCAAACTATCTTTAAAAAAGGATAAATTTGAATCATTATTAATATTTAATTTACCATTATCATTTAAATTTGCCAAATGATTTGGAATGTTAATTCCTATATATAATTTATCTAAAATAAATCTTTTATGAATAATTGAATTAAAATTAGTTTGTAAATAATTAATGCTTTTGATTAGTTTTTTATTATTTGTAAAAAAAGAAAAAGCAATATTAGTTTGAGAATGTAATGGAGTAAAAAAATGATTTTTAAAACTAAAATTTAAATTCTTTTGATTTGAAATTAAAATTGAGTTTTTATAATCTTCAAGTCTATATTGAATAGATTTAATTAAATTTTTAGAATCTATAGAAAATAAAATGTCATTTTTTAATAAATTAGCTTTATTATGAACTATAGCATTTATACTACATAATATATCTTTACCAAGAATATTCTTATTTATTTCTTTAAAAAATTTATTATCTTGAGAATTTGAATTTAAATCAATTTCAATTAAAATTGAAGAAGTATTATTATTTCCATTATTTGATAATAAAATTGTTGGATTTTCCCATATGATTATTTTATTTTCTTTAATAATATTTTCTATTGGAAAAGTAATTTCTTTATTTAATAATTTATCTTCTTTTTCATTTATTTTTTGTTCTGTTAATTTTAACAAAGTTTCTTTATTTATTGTTTGATTGAAATCTTCTTTTTTTTTAATTAAATTTAGAATTTGTTGTGCTGAGGAATTATTATAATAAAATATATTATAATTATTATTAAAACTATATCCACTGCATGTTTTTTCATCTTTTATTGTTACATTGAGTTTATAATTAGAACATTTAATTAAACAATTTATACATTCTTTATGAGGATATGTTTTATCTTTTATTAATGAAGAATTGAATTGATTATTATTGTCTAGAATTTCTTTTGTTGAAACGTCATTTTCTTCATTATAAGTTTCAACTTTACTTCTCATTTTTTTAATTTTTTTTTAATTGTCAAATAATAATAAAATCATTATAATTTTAATATTTCATAATCTTTGATTAAACCTATTTGAAAATTTAAGGATTTTATGAAAGGATAAGAAATATTAATAAAATATTAAGTAAAAAAACAGAAATAATATTTAATTTGTTATTTCTAATGCTTATTCTAAAAATAAATTATTACATAAAAATACTTTTTATAATATTTATTTATTAAATTATAATTTTTTTAAAAAATAATTAATACAATTTAAATAAAAATAAGGATTAAAAACATGGAAATAAATGTATAACATTTTTCTTATATTTTAATCTAAATAGAGATTTTATTAATTTTTTTAATCCAAATTAAAGTGATTTAAGGTAAGAAAAAGAATAGATTAAGTGATAATAATTTATTTTTTTAGAAATAAAGATAAATTTTATTACTTAATTTTTTAAAAAAAATTATAAAGAGTTTTTAATATTAAAAGGTTAAAAATATAATTATTAATACTATTTTTTCAATTTTTTTTTTTGAGTTTGAACATATTTTTTAATTTCACTAAATCCTTTATTTTTGACTTTTAAATTATCATTCAAATTTGTTTTTATTTTATTATTTTTTTCATTATGGTAATCAGTTTTTAAAAATATATCATTAAAATTATTATATTCACTTTTACCTTTTAAAAAAGCACTTGAAAAAATATTTAAATTCAAATTACCTTTTATATAATGAAAACTGTTTCGATTTGTATTTCTCGAATAATTATTTTTGAATTTTTTATTTTCATTACTTTCAACTTGTTTAATTACTTTAATTAAATTTTTCTTATTTCTTTCAGTTATACATTTTAAATTCTTTTTTTTATCAGAAAAATTTGTATAATTGATAGTATGATAATTAGTTTTATTTAATTTTTTTTTACTTATTGTTTTTTCATTTCTATAAGAATAAATTCCTAAATCTGTAAAAAGAGGATTACTTATAATTAGATTTCTTGATCTTTTCACTTTTTGTTTTGAAAAAGAAATTTTTGAATTTGATTTCTTTTTTGAATTGGCTCTTTCTGAAAAAACTTTTTCTTTAAATAAATTTAAATTTGTTCCTGTTTTTGTATGACTATGATTAGATAAAATTTTCTTAAAATTTTGATTATAAATAAAAAATAAATTTTTTCCTAATCCATTACTTTTTATAATACTATTAATAGGACTTTGATTATTTAAATTACTTTTCATTATATTATTATTTTGATTTTCTTTAATATTTTTATTATCTTTTTTAAAAGGAAAACTTTTCTTTTGTAGCTTTTTATTTTTTTTCACATTATTTTTTTTAAAGGATAAATCATGAATTAACTTAATCATAGAATTTTCCATTGAAGAAATAGAAACATTATTAGAATTTGGATTAAAATTATTAATAGATAAATTAGATAAAGAATTATTATTAGATATTAATTTTCGAATTTTTGGAGTAAATAAAGTAAAAAAATTAACTTTTTTCTCATTTTCATTTGTAATATCATCTTTATAATTATTATTATAAAAAATTTGTGCTTTTTTTTCACTATAAACTTGAAGTAAATCATTTAAATTTAATTCACTGAAAATAGGATTACAAAAAAAAATTAAATAATTCTTATAATACATTACAAATTTTGGAATTCTAAGAATACTTTCTTCTTTATTATAATATCTTCTTAAGAATTCTTCATTATAATTAAATAATATTTTTTCTTTAAAAACTGCAAGATCATGACAATATTTTGATTGCAATACATTTTCTAAAAGAATCATATCGTGATCTTTTGGTGATGTGTTATATTTTTTGTATAAAATTTTATTGATTAATTTTTTATAAAATTTCCTTCCGTATGAATTTTCTGATGATTTTATTCCACTTGAATTTGTTCTGTTTGTTTCTAGTGAAGATCTGTTATGTTTTTGTAAAGAATGATTAATTTTTTTACTTAGTATATCAATATTATTTGAAGTAATGTTTTTCATATTTTTTTATTTTATAAATAAAAATATCAAAATAAATTCCTTCCATAAATAAAAAATTAAAAATAAAAATAATTAAAACGATTTTTTTTTAATTTAAAAAAAAATTTAAATCTTTATCAAATGTTTTATTCAATATAATTAAAAATAAAAATTTATATTTAAAAGAATAGACATTTTGGTTTTTTTTGATTTTAATATTTAATAATAATGATTATTTTTCAAATGAAGGTGAAAGTTTAATTGGAGAAAAAAAGAAAATTTAGTTATTGATGAAGATATAAAAAATAAAAAAGAGAGATTTATATATTAAGATAAAAATAAATTTAAAAAAATTTGAATTGTTCAAAAAGAAAATAAATTAAATAATTAGTAAATTAAAATTTAACATATTATTTAACATATTATTTTATAATATTATATTATATAAAATAGAAAAGAATAATTTTTTTTTCTTTATTATTTAAAAAATAAACAAAGAAATTTAAAATTATTTTTTAATTTAAAATTAAAAAAATGGAAAAATACTTAAGAAAAAAAAATTCTTTAGTGAAAAAGTTTAACAAAACATTAGAATTACTTAATTCAAAAATTTCAAATATTGAATTAAATCAACAATTAAACTCAATTGATGATTTATTAATTCAAAATAACAACTTAGGAAAGAATATATTAAAATCTTTAAAAGATAATAAAATTCAAAAATTTTTAAAACAAGAAAAAAATACAAAAAATTATGAATCAATAATATATGAATTTGGAGAATATGTAATAAATAATATATCCTCAAAAATAGATTATATTAAAAAAAATAAAGATGATAAAATTTATACTAAAAAATTGAATAACACTAATTTTTTATCTTTACTTGAAATGAAAAGATTTGAAAAAAAAACTGATAGTATCTATAAAAATTTTAAACTAATATCTCAAATTAAAAAAATAATAATAATAACTGAAGAAATTGAAAATGATATTAATTCAAAAAATTTAGTTATAATAAATCAAATTCAAAGAAGCAACGAAATGAATTCTTTGAAAGAATTTTTAAAAGATTTATATGATTATTTAAATTATATAAAAAAATTTCCAAATAAAGAAGAGAAAATTAATTGTGACAATTTAATAATAAAATATTTGCAAAAATTAGAATTAATTTTTCAGAAATTATCTTTATATGAAAAAGAAGTAATAAATAATAAAATTGATTCTCTAAGAAAGTCTCAAAATTTTATACAAGATAAATTTCAAAATTTTAAATCAAATTCTTTTTTCAAAGAAAAAAAGATAGAAAATAAGAATAAAGAAGAAGATAAATTTAATAAAATAAGATTTATATTAAGTAATATTATTAATACACAAAACAATATTCAATTATCACAATCATACATTAATTTAGACATATTATAAATTAAATAATAAAAAATAAATTAAAATTAAATTAATATTTAATTATGGAAAAAACATTAAATTCAATTTCAAATTATATTGATTCTCATTGTCACTTACAAGATTATTCAGAAGAAGAATTAGAAAAAATTTTAAATAAATGTGGTGAAAAAAACTTAAATATTTTATATACAAATGCAACATCAAATGAAGATTTTGATAAAAATATTAATATATATAAAAAATATTCAAATAATAATATTAAAATAATCCCTGGTATAGGATATCATCCTTGGTATTTAGATAATCCAAATGACAATGAAAATTGGTTTAATGATTTTAAAAATTATATTGAACAAAATTTAATATCTAATAAAATAAAATTTTTTATTGGAGAAATAGGAATTGATGGAGGAAAAATTAAAAAAAAATTTCCTTTAAATTTTCAAATAGATATTTTCACTAAACAATTATTATATGCTAATGATAATAACTTACTTGTTCATATTCATTGTGTTTATGAATGGGATAAATTATATAAAGTTTTATCAAATATTAAAATTGAAAATTTAGTTAAAAATAATAAAATTTTATTACATTCTTTTCAAGGGAAAGTTAAACATATTGAAAAATTTAATAAATTAAACTGTTATTTTTCTATTTCATCTGGTTGTTTTATTGAAAAAAATTTTGAAATGTTAAAAAATTTACCTAATGATAAAATTTTATTTGAATCTGATTCACCTTCAATGTTTAATAAATTAGTTTATAACTCTGAAGATGATTATAAAGATTTTTATAATGAAGAAAAAAAATTGAATTCTCCTGAAAGTATAATTTTTTTATGTAAAAAATTAGCTGAATTAAAAGGAATTAATGAAGAAGAATTTAGGAAAATAATTTATGAAAATTCTCTTAAAATTTTAGAAGAATATAATTAAGAAAAAATATAAATTAATAATATTTAATTAAAAAGAAAGGACATTTTCTTAATATGTTGTTAAAAATATAAAATATTATAATAATTAATCTATTTATTAACAAACAAATTATATTAAAAAAAAAAATTATAAAAAATGGGAACATCAGGACATTGTCATTGTTTAAATAGATATGATAAAGATAGAGAATTTACAATGGGAAATGGTGCATATAATTTTAAAAAAATTGTATAAATTATTTTAAAAATATAGCATCTTCCAAATAATGATAAAGATAAAATTTATTATGGAAAAGATATTAATTATGATAAAAATGTAAAAGATTTAATTAAAAGTACATCAACAATAACAAAAAAAGGAATGAATGATTATACAAATGGAAATGTTAATGTAATTATTCCTTGTCCTTCAAATTAATTACAAAAAAAAACAAATTATTTTTATAAATTATTTAAGTAAGTATAATATAAATAATATTTCTTTTTTTGGTGAGAAAAAATAATTATTAAAAAAATTAAAATAAAATTTTTTTTTGAAATATAAAAAAAAATGGATAAAAAAGAAAAAGAGATTAAAAAAAACAAAAGAGGAAGAAAAAAAAAAGAATTAATAAGTTTAGTAGATAAATGGAATGAACAAATGAATTTAATATATGAAAAAACAGGAATAAAAGGAATATATGTAATATTTTTTTTAATAGGAGCAATTATCTTTGTTTATTTTAATATATTTGAGAATTTAATAACAAATTTAGTAGGAACAGTTTATCCTGCTTTTTGGACAATAAAATCAATAGAATTAAAAAATAAAAATGATTTAAAAAAATGGTTAACTTATTGGATTGTTTTTGGAGTTTTTATTATAATAGATTTTTTCAATATTATAATAGTAAAAATATTTCCTTTTTATTTCTTAATGAAAATTTTCTTTCTTATTTGGTTATTTATGCCTGGAAGTAATGGTTGTACAATAGTATATAATATATTTATTAAAAGAATTTTTAGTTCTGTTGAAGATAGTGTTGACTTATATGCAGATAATATTAAAAACTTTACTAATGAACATATTTTTAATGATGATAATTTCAAAAAATTAAAAACTTTTACTGAAGGTTTCACAGGTTCTTCTCCTTTTGAAGGCGAAAATAAAGAAAAAGAAGATACATTTAATAATCAAAAAAATTTAAATAATTAAAAATTGAATTATTAAAATGAAATTAAAAAATTAAATATTAATTTATAAAAAAATATTAAAAATAATAACTTTTATTATTCGTTATTTTTTATTGAAAATAAATATTAATATTATAAATGGGTTGTGCAAGTTCAACAGCTGATTCTATTAAAATTGTAGAAAGACATCAAAGTAAAAAAAATTTAGAAGAAATTGAAAGAAGAAAATTAGAAGATAAAAGGATAGAAGAAGAAATACGTAATGAAAAAAAAAATCAACAATTTTTTAAAAAAAATACTTTACTGGAAAAAAAAACATCAAGAAAAATAGAAGATAATATTAATAATAATATGGAAAAACAAAATAGTTTAAAAAAAACAAATATTATTGAAAAAGAAAATATATCAAAACCTGCTTTATTTAAATCAAAAAAAAAATTGTATCAAAATAATGAAAATGATAATGATAAAGAAAATTTGAAAAATAAAACTTATAATTTAAATAATGAAACTGATTTAAATATAAATGATAATAATTATAAAATAATCGTAAGTGATGAAGAAATTAAAGATGATAAAGTACAGAAGTTAAAATCAATTAATTTACAATCTACATTAAAATCAAGTAATAAATCTAAATTAAAATTAAGTAATTTTAAAAACAGTAAATTTAAATCAAAGAAAAAAAATAAAGAAGAAGAAGAAGAAAATGAAGAAAAAGAAGAAGAGGGAGAAAATGAAGAAAAAGAAGAAGAAGAAGAAGAAATAAATAACATTAATAATAAAAAAATAAAAAATGAAGAAGAAGAAGATGAAGAAGAAGAAGAAATGGAAATAATTTCTACAAATAAAAAAAATAAAAAGATTGATAAAGATAAAAAAAACGATAATAATATAGAAAATTTAAAAGATGCTTCTTGGAAAGAAGCTAAACAATTATTAATATTAAAATTTAAAGAATCTTTAGAACAATCTGAAGTTTATAATATGGTTGATTTATCAGTAACTTCAATTATATCAATTAATAAAAATGATTATTCTCAATATAATTTAAATCAAAAATTTATTATTTCCCAAATTAAAAATTCAAATAATATTAATTGGGTAAGAAAACCATATAATAGTTTAAAAAAAAATTTACTAAAAATACCATCTTTAAATCCTTTATTAGAAAAATATATTGATTTTAATTTCAATAATAATTCAATAAATGAATACGAACCTTATACTTCAGAAATAAAAATGTTAAAAATGAAAAAATCAGAAGAAGCTCAAAATTTAGATTATTTTACTTTATCTCCAAATAATATGAATAATAATACTTTAATATTAATATTTAATTTTGAAGATCCAGATTCAATTATTTTATTTAAAGAAATAGATGATTATAAAAAAAAAACTAATAATGATTTTACATTTATTCCTGTTTATGGTCCTATTTTAGAAAGTGCAATAGTTTCTTCTGCGATATGGAAAAATGCAATTAATAATGGTTTTGATGAAGAAACATTAGAAATTTATTTTTTAGATAATGATGATTTAAATAAAAGATTTAATTATATTTCTAATGATAATGAAAGAAAAATTACTACTAAAATTATTTTAATTGATAATAATAAAATTGTAAGACATATTTTAAACCCAAAAGATTTCACTTTTAATTTATTATCTCAAGTTAATCAAATTGAAAAAGATGATTATGAAGATTTTAAAAGTAATATATGTCAATTTATTGAAGACAAAAATTCAGATATAAATGTATTACAACAACATCCTATTTTTTGTAATTTATTTTTAAAAAAAACTAGAATTTATTCTTATGATGAATCCGATAAAACTATTTATCCAAAATTAATTTTTTATGAAACTTTAACTGGTGAAGTTAAAAATTCTGATAATGTAAAAGAATTAAATAATGATTTAAAAACATTATTTAAATATGAAAAAAGAGCAAATCCAAAAAATTATAAATTAGAATACGTGAATAAAACAAAAATAGTATCAAAATTAATAGGGAAATTATTGAAAAAATATAATTTACAAAAAATATTTTATATTTCAAAATTCCAAACAAATCAATTGTTTATGAAAATAAACCCTAATAATAATTATTCCCAAAAATTTGATTATATTAAGAACAAAGATTTTATATTAGAAGTTTCTTTAAATTATCAAAACTTTTTAGATAGAAATCAATATTTGATTTCTCAAGGAGCTTCTGATTTAATTCAATATCCTTTTTCTAAAAATTTAGATTATTTATCTTGTGTTTTGCAATTAGGAGAAGTTTTCCCTAATACAATAAGTTTATATAATTCTCAAACAAAAGAACCTGTTGAATTAAAAATAAATGAAAATGAAGATTTACCTAGTTTAATTGTTGTTTTTTCACTAAGTTCAAAAGATTATTTTGCTAAAATGGAAATGATGTATAGATTAAAACAAATAAGTAATAAAATTGAAAATTTAAAAAATTCATTAAATGTATATTTAATTTATAGAGGTGAATTATATCCTTTTGATAAAGAATTTAATGAATTTAGAGATGAAGAAATTTTCAATAAAAATTATCCTTTATATATTTTTACTTCTAATAATTTATTTCCTTTATATTATCAAAATAATGGAATTGAAAGTTCTGATAGTCAATTAAAACTATTTTTATTAGATAAAGATAATGTTATTCAATATCATGGTATGGGAGATGATATTAATTTAAAAGCTAGTATTTCAAATATTATTGATGGTAATGATATTAAATATTTGAAACATTATCCAATTTCAAACGAAATATTTACTGATGAAATTAAACCAATTGTTCATGATATTGAAAATGTTTTAGAAAAAATTTTTACTGAAAATTCAAAGGGAAAACTATTATATAGACCTTACGTTAGTTTTTCACATTGTAAATGTGATTCTTATGAAAATAGTAAATGTGATAATCAACCTTTTATAAATAATTTAAGATTAAAAATATTAATTAAAGAAAAGCATAAAAATTTAGTTTTAAAGAATTCTGATTTTAAACTTAATTTAAAGGAATTAAAATCATATGGAACAACAGTTATTATAGTTCCTCTTCCTTGTGAAGATTTAGATTTAACTTTTGAATGTAGTATTTGTCAAAAAAAATTGATAAAAAAAGAAGCATTTTATTATGATCAAGAAGATGAAAAATTATATTGTTTAAATTGTGAAAAAAAATCAAATAAAACTTCAGTATATTTAACTTATTTTAAATCAGATAATTTTGAAGATGAAATAATTTCTGAATTATTTAATTCAAACTCAAGATATAATTCTGAAATAGATCCTTCATTAGGAAGTTCTTGTAAAATTTGTAATAAAATAATAGAAAATGAATATTACTTAAATTTAACTCATATAAATAATTTAAGTAATATTTCTCCAATGTTACCTATTGATATATGTAAAGTATGTTTTGATATTATAGATCAAGGAGGGAATTTTAAAGATCCTATTCATAAAGAAAATTATAATAAATTTGGATTAAGTTCTGAACATATGATTTATAGAAGAATTAAATATCAAGATCAACAACAAGGTTTTAGTAATTCTTTGTTTAAATTTGCACCAATTGATTTTGGAATGTGAATTAAAAATTTTGTTTAAAGATATATTTTTTATTATTTTATTGATTTTTTTTTATTTTTTTTAAATGTTTGTTAAAAATTAACTATATGTTATTTTAAATAAATTTTTTTATAATAAATAGTAATTCATAAATATTTAATTTAAAATATCGTATAATTTTTTTTTATTGTATTAATCAAATAAAGATATTTTTAATCATTTTTAAATGAATAAATATTAATTTAAACTGATATATATTTATACTTAAAAATTTTATACTCTACTTTGCTGGAGTATCAACATCTTGTTTAAATGAACTGAAAAACATTTTATCAAGATTAACATTATTAATTTTAAAAGGAGTATTCAAATTATTTTTATAAGGTGTAAAACCTTCATTTAAATTAAAATCTTTTTTATTAGAAGTAAAAGGAGTTTTATAAGGAATTGAAGTTTTAAAAATTTCAAATTTTAAACTTTCCATAGATTTATTTGGAGTAATATTTTCATTATTTAAATAAGAAGGAATATTTTTATCATCATTTAAATAATTATTATCTTCAGAAATAATTTTAACAGGTTTTTTAATTGAAGAAGTAAATAAAAGTTGAGTTTTAATATTTGAAAAAGAAATTGGATTTTCATTAAATGTTGAAATTAATTGTTTATTAAAAGCACTTTTTTCAATAGTATTTTTATTTATAATTTCATTATCATTTGATTTATTAATTATATGAGAATTAAAAGCTGTTGTATTAAAGTCTTTAATAGGAGTTGATAAATTTGTTTTTTTAGATTTAAATTTAATTGTATTTAAAATAGGAGTTTTATTATCATTTTTTTTAAATATTTTATTATCAAAATAATAATCATTATTACTTTCATTAATTATATTATGATTAATAAGATTATTATTAGAATTATTATTACTACTTTCATTTAAAGAAATATTATGATTATTAACAATATTATTCATAATAATATTATTTTTGTTCTCTAATAAACTATTATTATTATTTTTCAAAATAAAATTTTTTCTTTTTCTTCCTCTTTTTTTAGTCTTTTTTGAATGAGTTCTAAAAAGCAAAATTTTCTTTAACTTTCCAATACTTTGTTTATTTTCAACATCAGTGTTTTTAAACTTTTCATAATTTTTTTTTTTTTCTTCAAAAAATTTTTCATTTTCTTTTTTAACAATTTCTAAGCATTTATCTAAAATCTCTTTATCAACTTCTTCAATTTCTTTTTCATTTTTTCCTTTTATTTTCAAATTATATTCAGATTCAATATTTCCAATTTTTTTTTTCATAGTAGAATTCCAATGATTTTTAATAGTATTATCAGTTCTTCCAGGTAAGAATTTACATAATAAACTCCATTTATTACCATATTTCTTATGCATTAAATATAATATAATTTCTTCTTCTTTAGACCAAGAAGTTTTATTTACTGTTGGACATAAATGATTAAACCATCTTTCTCTACATTGTTTTCCTATTCTTTCTGGTAAAAAAGATGATATGTATGACCATTTTTCTGGTCCGTATTTTTCAACTAATAATATTAAATTTTTGTCTTCTTCTTCTGTCCATGGTCCTTTATTTGATATTTGATTTTTGAAAATTGTGCTTTTTGATTTTTTTATTTTTTGAGTTTTTTTTAAATTTGAATTTCTCAAATTTTTCAAATTTTTTGGATTTAATGTGTCTATGTCTTCTATTATTTTCTGCTTTATTCGACGCTTTGAATATGTTGAGATTTGAGGAGGAAAATTATAAATTGTTTTTTTTTCTGTTTTTCTATTTTGGTTATTTAAAGATGTCGTTACCTTTTTGTGAAATGAAATGATGATTCCATTTAAGTTTTTTTAATTATTTATTTTATATATATTAATTTTTATTTATCGTTAATTTTTAATGTTTGAATTAAAATTATTTTTTTAAATTAATTAAAGTTTAAGTAATTTATTTATTTTATAAATGTTAATAATATTAATTTAATGAGTTATGAAAATTCTTCATTAACTTATGTGATAATTTTAATATTGTTAATTTAAAGATATGAAGAAAATATTTTATTAGTATTCTTTTTAAA
>JAEEGK010021070.1_pt1 | contig 13803 bp, 13 predicted proteins | sample 8958771 | NCBI WGS metagenome assembly JAEEGK01 (sample SAMN16246547, study PRJNA631951) | gut metagenome | biome: gut microbiome; feature: rumen; material: SC-attached | host: Bos | place: Iran: Karaj | collected 2018-10 | reverse complement strand
GTAGTCCCCTTTGTGGGGAGGATTGGAGGGGCGACGCCCCTCCAAATCTATTCCACGAAAATGACCAGCAGCAATCGTGCAAGCCACCGCCAAAACCTGTCGCAGAAAAATTTCAACGCGTCAGCGTTACATTTTCCCCTCCAGCAGCCGCACGGCGGCGGAGGCTCCGATGCGGTCGCACCCCTGCTCCAGATACGCCTCCATATCTTCCACGGTGCGAATACCTCCCGCCGCTTTCATGCGAACGCCCGCGCCGATATGCGCACGGAAAAGATCAATGTCCTCATGCGTCGCGCCGCTTTTTCCAAAGCCCGTGGACGTCTTGATGAAGTCGGCGCCTCCTTCGGTCACGGCACGGCAGACCGCGATCTTTTCCTCCTCCGTCAGGTCGCAGTTTTCGACAATTATTTTCAGGATCTTATCGCCGACAGCCTCCTTCAGCGCGGCGATTTCCTTTGTGACCGCGCCGAAATCCCCGTTTTTCACGTCGCCGCGATTGATGACCGCGTCGATCTCGTCCGCGCCGTTTTCTACCGCCTCCCGCGCGGCAAACACCTTCGCCGCTGTGGTGTCGTAGCCCAGCGGAAAGCCGATGACCGTACAGATTGTCAGTTTCTTCCCGTAGGCCTTGCGAAGCCGCGCCACATAGGCGGGCGGAACGCAGACCGAGGCCGTCCGGCAGCGGATCGCCTCCTCCGCCAGCCGCTGCATTTCCTCCCATGTCGCCGTGGGAGCAAGCAGCGTATGATCGACATGAGAAAGAATTTCCGAAGCATTCATTTGAGGTCTCTCCTGTCCGTTGTTTTTCTTTCATGATAATTCAGAACGTCGCCGAAACGCAAGCAGGATTTTCCTTCGATACGAAACTCAGCGAAGAAGCCCGGAGGGCGAAGATAATCTCCGTTTTTCACAGAGTTTCTTTTCAGGGCAGGAATTATTTTTTTTATGGCGAATTTATTTATTAAAATACAAACAGCGTCAAGACGATTTTCAGCAAGCGAGCATAAAATGAATAATAATGCGCACGGCAGCCCATTTTCGGATATGGAGTGAATACAGTGAAAATTAATCGAACTGCGCAAGCTGCGCGCGAAGCGGAAATCCTGATCCAGGCGGCAAACGAGCGTCGCCAGCTGAACAAGATGAAGCTCCCGGGCGAGCCCGTCCTCAAGGAAAAGCCAAAACGGCTCGACAACGACGGCCTGCAAAATTCCATCGGGAACCTGCTGGGCCGATACGGCCAAAAAATCGAGGAGCAGCAGGCGGCGGCAGACGCCGAGAAAAAAGAGACCGACGCCTGGAAGAACGACCTTCCGACGCAGCCGTCCTCCAAACAGTCCCATGATTACCGCGCCTGACGACGCGGCTTTTCGTATGCGCAAAGGAGCCGAAATGTCCCTATACATGACTGCGGATATCGGAGGAACTTCCGTCAAGCTCGGCGTCGCCGACGAAACGGGAGAACTCCTCGTCCGTGACGCCCTGCCGAATCCCGTCCGGGAAAAGGGCGTCGACGCCATGCTTGCCGCCATTTCGGCGAAAATCCGCGAATACAGGGAACGCTATACGCTCTCCGGCCTCGCCGTTTCCACGGCGGGCGTCGTCGACGGAAACGGCGTCGTCCTGCTCGCCGGGCCGAACTTTCCCGGATACAGCGGCACGCCCCTCGCCGAAAAGCTCGGCGGCCTTTGCGGACTTCCCTGCACCGCAGCCAACGACGCCAACTGCGCCGCCCTCGGCGAAGCGTGGGTCGGCGCCGGCAAAAACGCCTCGCCCTTCGTTTGCGTCACGCTCGGCGCAGGCGTCGGCAGCGCGATCCTTATCGACGGACGTCTCCTTTCGGGCGCTTCCGGCTTTGCCGGAGAACTCGGATGTCTGCCTTTCGAGGACGGCATCCTGGAAGATTACGCTTCCGCCCGCGCCCTTGTCCGCTTCGTTGCGAACGAGAAAAAACTCTCCGAGAACGACTTGGACGGCTCAGTGGTTTTGGATATGGCAAGAGCCGGAGACCCGGCGGCGCTATCCGGCGTCCAGCGTCAAATGCACGCCTTGGCAGCAGGGCTCTCGGCGGTTCTGCTCATCATCGACCCGGAGCTTGTGGTGATCGGCGGCGGACTCTCCGCAGGCGCCGACGTGCTCGCTCCCGTTCTGGAAAAAGAATTATCCCTTCTGCGGGCCGTCGCCCCTATCCCCGAAACGCGCATACGCTTCTCCGGCCTCGGCAACGATGCGGGAATGCTCGGCGCGCTTTCCTATTTTTTGCGAAAAAACTCTTCAAATTGATATATATAATCCGACAGGAGGTCACGGAATGGACGTCAGAATCAAGGAAACTTATGATGAGATCAGCGACGAAGCCGCGCAGATCGTACTTCGGCAGCTGCAGGAGAAGCCGGACAGCGTGTTGGGCCTGACGGCGGGCTCCTCCCCCATGGGGCTTTACGAGAGGCTGCAGGAAGCGTACCGGGACGGCCGCGCCGATTTCTCCCGCGTCCGGGTATTCACCCTCAGCGAATATATCGGCCTTGACGCGAATGACGAGCGGAGCTTCACCTATTACACCCGAAAGAATTTCTGCGACGGGCTGAATCTCTCCGAGGAAAATATCCGCATGCCCGACGGCATGGCCGACGATATCGCCAGCGAATGCGCCCGCTACGGCGAGGCCATCGAGGCGGCGGGCGGCATCGATATGATGATCTTGGGCATCGGGCCCAACGCCCATATCGGCTTCAACGAGCCCGGCCCCTGTTTCGTCCCCGAAACCCACGTCGTCGAGCTGTCCGAAGCCACCCGCGCCGCGAACGCGCGCTTTTTCGACGATCCCGCCGACGTCCCCCACTGGGCCGTCAGCATGGGCATGCGCGACATCATGTTTGCCCGCCACGTCCTGCTGCTCGCCAGCGGAGCGGGAAAAACCGAGGCGCTGGCCTTGGCCCTGAACGGCGACATTACCCCGAAGGCCCCCGCTTCCGTGCTGCAGCTCCATCGGGGCGCCATCTTCATCGCCGACCGCATCGCGGCAAGGCGTCTGTCCGGCTACGAGGACGACCCGTCATGAAAGCGATCTTCGGCGGCAAACTGATTGTTCCCGACTCCCGGGGCGAATTTCGCGTGCTCTATGAGCACGCGCTTCTTTATGACAAAAACGTTGAGCGCGTCGTCCCCGAAGCCGAACTCTCCGCCGACGACCGCGACGGATTCGCGGAACGGATCGACGCGGACGACGCATTTGTCTCGCCGGGTTTTGTCAATATCCATATCCACGGCGCGATTGGCTTTGACGCCATGGACGACGACGAAACCGCCGTCCCAAACATCGCGCGCCATCAGGCGTCCACCGGCGTCTCCTCGTTCCTCCCCACCACCATGACCTGCCCCATGCCCACCGTCCGCCGCGCCCTCGAACACATTCGTGCGGCGATGGGAAAATCCGTCGGAGCGCGCGTGCTTGGCGCCCACATGGAAGGACCGTTCATCAGCGCCGCCCGATGCGGCGCGCAGGACGCCTCTCATATTATCCCGGCAGACTTCGCGCTGATCGAGCCGTTCCTCGACGTGCTGCGGCTCGTCACCTTCGCCCCGGAGGAACTGCCGGAAGGCTCCGATTTCATTGAACGCTGCAAAACGGCGGGCATCGTCCTTTCCCTCGGGCACAGCGCGGCGGACTATGAAACGGCGCTCCGCTGCATCACCGAAAAAGGCCTTCGCCATATCACCCACCTTTACAACGGCATGGCTCCTTTCCACCACCGCGCGCCCGGTCTGGTGGGCGCTGCCCTCGACTCCGAGGCCGCCTGCGAACTCATCGCCGACAACATCCACTCCCATCCGGCGGCTCACCGCCTGCTTTGGCGCGCCAAGCAGGGGCGGAACGTCATTCTCATCACCGATTCCATCCGCGCCGCAGGCCTCGGCGACGGCGAATCCGAACTGGGCGGTCAAAAAGTCTTCGTCAAGAACGGCGTCGCCGCTCTTGCCGACGGCACTATCGCCGGCAGCGTCCTCACCATGGACCGCGCCGTGAAAAACTTCGCCGAAAATACGGGCTGCGGCCTCCCTGCCGCCGTCGCCTGCGCCTCGAAAGCGCCTGCCGAAAGCCTCGGCCTCTACGAAAGAATCGGCTCCATAGAGCAGGGCAAGCGCGCCGATCTCACGATCTTCGACGACGAGATGCGGATCAAAAAAACAATCGTAGACGGAGAAACCGTCTATGATTCCTCGATTCAAATATGATATAATATAAGCGCGCAAGGCACGGCGCTCTTCCCGGTTTTCGCGCGCCGTGCCTTTCTCAATCTTTTCATTTCATGCTATGAGGAGAATCATCATGACTATTCACGGAGCCGTCATAATCGAACAGGGCGTGACCTTTGCCATTATCTCCGTCAAGCCTTTCGTCACCCAATACACAGCCCGGGCCACGGCCTTCCGACAGGAAATTTCCTATTTCTTCCCCAACATGCCGATTATCCTCATGTCCCAAGACGCCAACGGCACGCCTCACTATTTCGGCCGGAAAGACATCGTGGACTTTCTGAAAACCGTCCGCGTCGACCAGATTCCGTGGAAGGAATACCACGTCTATTGATTTCCCCTCCCGGGGTTGCCGTGGAAATTTCAAAAAATCGTTGACACCCAAAGACGCGCGTGCTATTATAATATCCGTTGATTGCGAAAGCAGTCTTGGCCTGGTAGCTCAGCTGGATTAGAGTATTTGGCTACGAACCAAAGGGTCGGGGGTTCGAGTCCCTCCCAGGTCACCATCAGTAAAATCAAGGCTTCGAGGAAATTCCTCGAAGCCTTTTTTGCTGTAAAAATACCAAAATCGTTCTTAAATCGTCCTTATTTCGTTCTTATCGTCTTTTTAAACGCCCCCCTTCACCAACGAAAAACAGATAATTTATCCTTCTTAAAAAATTACGCAGGATTTTTGTCTCAGACGGAGAATAAATAATAGATATTTAATTTACTAAATTCACTTCATGCAAAATGACCGCGCTTTCCACGGGCAGCCGCGAAAGCATTTGTGCGTGATTTAGCCGCCCCGCGCAGTAGGAGGACGCTTTTATGAACTTCATTTTTGTCTCGCCCCACAACCCGATCAATTATTGGCTGTTTTGCGACCGACTGAAAAAGAACGGCGTGACCGTGCTGGGCATCGGAGACTGTCCTTACGAATCTTTGGACGACAACGTCAAAAAATCCTTGGTGGAATACTATTATGTCGAATCCATGGAGGATTACGACCAGATGTTCCGCGCCGTGGCGTTTTTTTCCTTCAAATACGGAAAAATCGACTGGATCGAGTCGAACAACGAGACGTTTTTGGAGTTGGACGCGCGCCTGCGCACCGACTTCAACGTAACGACGGGCCTAAAGCCTTCGGAAGTAGAACGATTCCAACACAAATCGGGAATGAAGCCCTATTACCTGAAGGCGCATATCCCCTCGGCGCGCTTCGCCCATATTCCCTCCCTCAAGGAAGGCAAAGCCTTCGCGCGGAAATACGGCTATCCCGTCATCGTGAAGCCGGACATCGGCACCGGAGCCAAGGATACCTTCCGCATCGAGACCGCCACGGAATTGGAGTGGTTCTTTTGGGAAAAAACTTCCACGCCATACATCATGGAGGAATTCGTTCGCGGAAACATTTATTCCTACGACGCCATCATCAATTCCCAGGGCGAGCCCCTCTTCGAATCCATGGCTGCATGGCCTGCGTCCATCATGGACATCGTCGCGAACCAAACCGATCTTTCTTACTACGTCTCGGCCTCTATGCCCGACGACCTGCGCTCGGCCGGCCGGGCCGTAGTGCGGGTGTTCAACATACAGAGCCGTTTCGTACATCTGGAATTCTTCCGCCTGACCCAAGACCAGGGATATTTGGGCGAGGAAGGCAGTCTCGTCGGCATGGAAGTAAATATGCGCCCTGCCGGCGGTTATACGCTGGACATGATGAATTTTGCGCATTCCACCGACGTCTATCAGATATGGGCCGACATGGTCACCACGGACAGACGGGGACTGCCAAAACGGACCGACGATCGTTTCTGCGTATTTGCCGGACGGCGCAGCAGGCACGCTTACGTCCACTCCCATGCCGAAATCATGGAGCGCTACAAAGCGGATATCGTCATGAATACGGCGCTTCCGGCTCCGTGGCAGACGCAAATGGGCAACTACATGTACACAGCCCGTCTCCACACGCAGGACGACGTGGCCGCGTTTATTCGGTTCATACAGGAACAATACGACGTCAACGGGCAGAAACGGCAGCTGCGGCTGAAAGAGCTGAAGCCCGGCATGATCTTGGCGCAGCCTATCGTATTGCTGGACGGCAAAATCCTGATGGAAGCCGGAACGCGTATGACGGAATTCGTCATCGGTCTCCTGCAAAATCCCGACTATATGGCCAATGTGCTGCCGGAAGGCGTTTCCCTCGACGAAATGACGCTGACCGTGGAAATCCGCGAACAACCGGATACGCTCTCGATAGAAGACCTTTCCCACGCAGACCTCCCCGACAGCGAAAAAGCCCCGAATCCCAAAACGGACAGCCTTTTGGATTCGGACTATGTGGAGACGTACAACGCGGTATTCGCGAACTTGGAGAAACTCTTGAACCCGAATACCATCCACAAGGGCCTCGACATCGACGCCCTCGGGAGCCTGATTGCCGACCGCAAACTCGACAAGCTTTGCGACGGCACCAAGGCCGTTACCCAGATCCACAATATGGACCGCGAAGGAAGCTATCTCCTGCATCACAGCCTGCACGTCGCGATTCTGGCCGGACTCATGGGAAGATGGCTCCATTGGCCCCGCGAACACAGGGAACGGCTGCTCCTGGCCGGACTGCTGCACGACGTGGGCAAGCTGAAAATTTCCAGCGATATCCTCAACAAGCCCGGAAAACTGACCTCCTCGGAAATGAACATCGTGCGCCGTCATTCCTCCTATGGCGCAGAGATATTGGCAAAATGCGGCCTTTCCGGCGAAGCGGATATCATGGCCGGCGTACTGCAGCATCATGAACGCTGCGACGGCAGCGGGTACCCGTCGGGATTGAAGCGCGATATGATCTCCCCCTTCGGAAAGATCTTGGCCATCTTGGATATCTACGACGCCATGGCCACCAATCGCGCTTACGCGCATAAGACGTCGCCCTTCGAGATCTTCGACCGCTTGTCCACCGATATGACCGCGGGCAAGATCTCCGAGGAATACTGCGTGCTGTTCATACGCCAAATCTGCCACGCGCTGACGGGAAGCTGGGTAAGGCTGTCCACCAAGGAAAAAGCCAAGATCATTTACATCGACCAAAGCCGAACCAACGCCCTGCCTATCGTCCAGACCACCGAAGGAAACTTCTACGACCTCTCCACCTCGGACTCGGTCAAGATCGCGGAATTGCTGACAATGAAAGAGGCCATCGAGGGATAAGTAGTATCCCTTTCCCCATCTTCCAAAGAAGAACGCTGTTGCACGCAACGAAAACGTGCGGCAGCGTTCTTTTTGCATGAGCCGCCCGCATGGCGACGTGAAATTCGCATAAAAAAGCCCCGCCCGGAAACCGGGCGAGGCTATGAAAACAAATTTAAACAATCGTTACTGTGCGACCTTGACCTCGGTCCACACCTTGTCGTATTTCGGCATGTTTTCCGCCAGATCGCTGAAGACCTCCGCGTTCTTCAGAAGCGCGTCCTCGGGATAAGCGGCGATGTTTTTCCTCACGTCCTCAGGCAGTTTCGCCTCGACCTCGGGCAGCGGGGAAGCATAGCCGATGTACTCGACGTTTTTCTGCGCGACGTCCGGGCGCGTCATGTAGTTGATGAATTCCTCCGCTTCAGCCCGATGTTTCGTGCCTTTGAGGATTACCATCGCGTCGACCCAGAGGTTCGTCCCCTCTTTCGGGATGGCGTAAGCAATGTCTTTGTTCTTCTCGATCATGAACATCGCGTCGCCGGACCAGACGACGGCGAGAGCGCCTTCGCCGGCAATCATCTTGTCCTTGGCCTCATCCACGAGATAGGCCAGCACGAGGGGCTTCTGCTCCACGAGCTTCTTGCCCGCCGCCGCCAGCTCCGCCTCATTGCCGGTGTTCAGCGAATAGCCGAGGTACTTCAGTGTGACGCCGATGGAATCCCGCGGGCTGTCAAGCATGAAAATCTGCTTCGCGTATTTCTGGTCCCAGAGAATTCCCCAGCTGTCCACAGGCTCCGTCACCACTTTCTTGTTGTAAGCGATGCCCACGGTGCCCCACATGTACGGCACGGAATACTCGTTCTTCGGATCGAAGTCCAGGTTCTTGTATTTGTCACCGATCTTCGCGTAGTTCGGAATCTTCGCGAAGTCAAGTTTCTCTAAAAGTCCGTCGCGAATCATGCGCGAAATCATATAATCCGACGGGATGACGACGTCGTAGTCGCTGCCGCCCGCCTTGACCTTCACATACATATCCTCGTTCGTCGCATAGGTATCGTAGACAACGTGGATGCCCGTCTCTTTTTCGAAGCTCTTCAAGATCTCCGGATCGATGTAGTCGCCCCAGTTGTACACCTTGAGCTCCTTCTTCGCGGCCTTTTGCCCGCCGCCTCCGCATCCCGTCAGCAACGCCGCGACGACGCCGCAAAGGAGAAGCAGGAAGAACGCCTTTCTCATACTCTTCATTTCATTTCCCCCTCATAAAAATAAATATTTTTTACCGCCGCATAAACGCCGGCATTATGAACAAATTTCACTCTCCGCCCTCCGCGCGTTTTTCCGTACGGAAGTTCACCGCGATCAGGAGCGCGAGGACAGTCAGGAAGAGCAGCGTCGAAAGCGCGTTGATGGTCGGATGGATGCCGCGCCGCGCCATCGAGTAAATCAGGATGGACAGATTGTTGACGCCGGAGCCCGTCGTGAAAAAGCTGATGACGAAATCGTCCACCGAAAGCGTGAAGGCGAAAAGCGCCCCCGTCAGGATGCCGGGCAGGATCTCCGGCAGCACGATGCGCCGGAAAGCATAAGCCGGACTCGCACCGAGGTCGAGGGCCGCGTCGTATAGATTGCGGTCGAACTGTTTGAGCTTCGGCAGGACGGTCAGGATGACATAGGGCACGTTGAAAATGATATGGGACAAGAGCAGCGAGCCGAAGCCCAGCTTCATTTTCACGAAGATAAAAAGCAGCATCAGCGAAATGCCCGTCACGATGTCCGGATTGAGCAGCGGCACATAAGTGAGGTTCATCGAGATCGTCTTCTCCCACGGCTTCATCTCGCGGTAAATCGCGTAAGCCGCCAAGGTCCCGATGACGGTGGCGACCAGCGAGGAAATCACCGCCACGGAGAGCGTGCAGGAGAGCGCGTCGAGGATGGCCTCGCTCTCCATGAGCTCCTCATACCAGCGAAACGTGAAGCCCTCCCACGTGGCGCGGGATTTCGAGGCGTTGAAAGAAAAGACGATCAGGATAAAGATCGGCAGATAAAGGAAGCCTAAGATGACGGCCGTGTAAGAATGGCGAAGGAAGCGCATCATAGGAAGAGCCCTCCGTTGCCGTCCTTGTCATAGCGGGAAAGGCCGACCATTCCCAAAAGGATCAGGACCATCATGAGCACCGAAAGGGCCGAACCGAAATTCCAGTTGCCGATGGCGAGGAACTGCTGCTCGATGACGTTGCCCGCCAGCATGTACTGGCCGCCGCCGAGGAGCCGCGAGATGACGAAGGTCGTGACCGCGGGCATGAATACCATCAGCGTGCCCGCGTAGACCCCCGGCAGCGACAGCGGAAAGGTCACGCGCCGGAAGGCCGTCCACGCGTCCGCCCCAAGGTCCTCCGCCGCTTCGAGCAGGCTCTTATCCATCTTCATGAGTACCGAATAGATCGGCAGAATCATGAAGGGCAGGAAATTATACACCATGCCGAGGAGCACCGCGGTATCCGTGTAGAGGATATGGATCGACGGCAGCCCTAAAAACGAAAGCAGGGCGTTGACGGCCCCGTTTTTTTCGAGGAGCGTCATCCACGCGTAGGTGCGCAGAAGAAAATTCATCCACATGGGCACGACGATGAGCATGGCGAGCATCCGACGGTAGCGGACGCCGCTTTTCGCAAGAATCATCGCCATCGGATAGCCGACGAGAAAACAGAGGAAAGTGGATACCCCCGCGAGCCAGACGGAGTGCCAAAGCACGCCGAGATACACGGGCTGCGCCGCCTGCCGCAGATTGTCGAGAGTAAAGCCGGCGGTATACCGATCCGTGAAAGCGAAATACACGATAAGCGCCAGCGGGATGACCGTGAAGAGAAGCGTCCAGAGATGATACGGGTATGCCAGGAAACGCCGTCCCATCAGCAGCCCTCCTTCTTCATGACGTGGATCTCGTTCGGCCCGATATCCATGCCCACCAGCGCGCCCGCCGGCGTCATGGCCGTGCTCTGCACGAGCCACAAAAAGCCGTCCTCGCCCACGATCCGCATCTCGTAATGCACGCCCATGAAGGTGACGGACTCCACCGTGCCGCGAATCATACCAGCTTCCGCGTCGACGATGGCCACGTCCTCAGGCCGCACCACCACGTCCACGGAAATATCCTCGCCAATGCCCTTGTCGACGCAGAGAAAATCGTGCTCCGCGAAACGCACGAGCCCGTCGCGGAGCATACGCCCTGGCAGGATATTGCTCTCGCCGATGAAATCCGCCACGAAAGGGTTCTTCGGCTCGTTGTAAATGTCCTCGGGCCGTCCGGCCTGCTGGATGCGCCCTTCGTTCATCACGACGATGGTATTGCTCATCGTCAACGCTTCTTCCTGATCGTGGGTCACATAGATAAAGGTCGAGCCGACCCGCTGCTGGATGCGTTTGAGTTCCACCTGCATATCGCGCCGGAGCTTCAAATCGAGGGCCGAAAGCGGCTCGTCCAGCAGCAGCACCTCCGGTTCGTTGACCAGGGCCCGCGCGATGGCGACGCGCTGCTGCTGCCCGCCCGAGAGCGAATCCACCGGCCGTTTCCCGTAGCCGCCGAGATTCACCAGCGCCAGCATCTTTTCGACGCGTTCCTCTATCTCATCCTTCGGCATCTTTTTCACCGTCAGGCCGAAAGCCACGTTCTCGAATACGTTCATATGCGGGAAAAGCGCGTGCTTCTGGAATACCGTATTGATGCGGCGGCGATAAGGCGGCGTATAACTGATGTCCTGCCCGTCGAAGAGGATGCGCCCCTCCGACGGCTGCTCGAAGCCCGCGATGAGCCGAAGCGTCGTCGTCTTCCCGCAGCCCGACGGTCCCAAAAGCGTCAGGAACTCGTTGCGCCGTATGGAAAGATTGATATGGTCGAGCACCGTGTGCCCGTCCTCATACCACTTCGTCAGCCCCTCCAGCCGGATGATTTCCTCTCCCTGCATCCGCGTGCCCCTCTCCTGTAAATTCATTCCAATATAAAGTATTATACACAATTTTACGCCGAGGGCAATCTGCGCCGCGAGATTTTTTTCGTGCAAAATGGCTATTACTCTCCACCCTTAGGCTTTCATTTTTATAAAGCCAGAACACGAGAATTTTTTAAAAGTATGCCACAGTAATTCCACGACTAAAATTCGCGACATTCCGTTTTATAACTTGGCCACCATCCACTTGAACTGTTGTACTTTCATGTATGTGCAACAGCTTTTCTTATAGGCAAAGGATTGCAGGAATCATCGGCCAAGAAAAAGCTCCCGCCTATCTGTTCAATACGGGAGCTGTGGAAAATCATAAGCGTTTGTCATTTTGCGACGCGAAACAGCATTGCCCTTACGGGCAGGCAATCTCGTTACTCTCGCTTTTTAAGCCAGGATAGGAACTCACTCGTCCCAATCTACTGGAAAGTCGTCTTGTAAAAGTAGTCGCCAGTGGACCCGATTGCGAAATAATACACGGGAAACAAAAACCGTGTCTTCTTCTGTCATGCGATAAAAAATCAGGTATTTGCGGCAAGGAATGAAGCGGTAAGCGACGGGAAGCGGCAAAATGCTTTTAAGCAACGTGCCGCGTAAAGGAGATTGAGACAACGTCTGTATGGCATCCAATAAGTCGTTAAGAATGGATTGCGCTGCCTTCGGATTAGAGAGTGTATCCGATATATAAGATCGTATCTCCGAAAGGTCGTCATAGACAGCCGGAGAAATTACTAATGGATAGGTTCTCATATGCCTAACGCTGCTTTCAATTCGTCAAAAGTCATCGTCCCGCGCTCCTTAGCAGCGAGCTCACCTTTGGCAAGTTCTGCCAAAAGCGTTGATTCTGCTTTAGACTGTTCATACTCTTCCATATCCATAAGCACATACTTTCCACGGCCATTCCGAGTCAAAAACACCGGAGAGCCAGGGGCTATTTCTTTAAGCAAAGACGGATAATTCCGCAAATCGGAAATAGGTTTAATTGCTGGCACAGCCATCGCCTCTTTCGTAAATTCTTGTACATAAATTATAGGCGAATTTTACGAAAGATGCAAGAAGAAGGTGAATCCATGTATACCCTGACGATAGAAACCAACCCCGAAAAGACACGGCGGGAATCCTTTTTCCGCACCATCGACGATATGGACAAATTGAAGGAGTATTGTAAGGAAAATAAAAAACAAGATCGATTTTCCACGAAAAGTAAGTGCAATATCAAGAAAAGAACTCAAGCAGTTCTCTAAATTTGCTATTTCGTCAATAATCGAGAAAAGCTCTCATCATTTTAAGGTATAGAAAAAGGCAACCAGATTTCTCTGATTGCCCATATCTGTACACATCTAACCATTATTGCAACTGTCAAATGTGTGGTTACTCTTGGTGGAGACGAAGAGGATTGAACTCTCGACCTCTCGGATGCGAACCGAACGCTCTCCCAGCTGAGCTACGTCCCCACTTGTTTTGAACAATAGGCAGTATACCACAGCGTATTTTAAAATGCAAGGGTTCGGGGAAATTTTTTGTCGAAGGCGCTCTCCGCGAATATTTCTTCTTCAATGAAATATGGCTCAAAGGAGATGCGCCAAATAGAAGGGGACGTACTTCACCCCGTCCGCTTCGGCGTAGTCCTTGCCGCAAACGACGTAGCTTTCGGCAACACACTCCCCGTACTTGGCCCGGAATCGGTCAAGCGCCGCGTGCGGCTTCGCGGCGGCGGATTTGACTTCCACAGGGCAAATCTCATGTTTCTTGGCCAATAAGAAATCAATCGCATACGTGTGATTGGAGGTATCGGAAGAGAACGTATGGTAAAAGAGATTGTGCCCGGCTGCTCGGAATGTCTGGGCGACAATATTGTCGTACAGGCAGCCGAGCTTGGCGGGAAGTTTCCCAAAGAGAAGCTTTTCATAGATGATGTTCTCGGTGAAGGCCCGATCCTTGAAGACGAGCGTAACGAAAAGGCCTGTGTCTGCAAGGTACAGCTTGAAACGGTCTACATCCCTGCCGAGAGCCATGCGGGGCCCGGGTTCGCCGACGCGAAACGCGGGCAGCACCGTCATCGAATCGGCCATGTCCGCCACAATGTCCCTCACGTCTTTCGCCCGCTGGCGCAGGATTACCTTCGAGACCTGGTACCGGGAAGAATGCTTGCCCAGCTCGCCGGGAATGGCGTCAAAGAGTTGGGAAGCGCGCCCGAATCGGTCGATCGTGTGAAAATCGTTTTCGTAAAGCGTCAGGATATCTCGCTTCACATGGTCGATGCGGGCAAAGTCGTTCGCTTCGAGCAGGGTCTCGACCGCCTGCGGCATCCCGCCGACGAGCATATACAGGCGGAAATCCTGCATCTGTCTCCGGTGAACGTCCGCGCCAAAGCCCC
>JAEEGK010021068.1_pt1 | contig 13805 bp, 9 predicted proteins | sample 8958771 | NCBI WGS metagenome assembly JAEEGK01 (sample SAMN16246547, study PRJNA631951) | gut metagenome | biome: gut microbiome; feature: rumen; material: SC-attached | host: Bos | place: Iran: Karaj | collected 2018-10 | reverse complement strand
TTTTTTATATTTTGTTTTTTTTTTTTTATTTTTTTGCTTTTTTTTTTATTGGTTTGTTTGAAATTGTTTTATATTATTATTTTTAAAATTTTATATTTATAATATTATTATATTATTAAATGATATTATGATTCTTTTTTTTTTGGTTTTTATTCCTTAACAAATTTTATTATTTTTTTTACATTTTTTATTGTTTTTAATTTCTTACTTGTCGTTTCATTATTTTCATCAGAAAGTCTTGTGAAAACTTCAATAGAATTATATTTCTTTGAATTTTTTCTATTTTTACTACTTTTAATACTTTTCTTATTTTTATTTTCATTATTATTACTATTTTTATTAGTAGACATATTATCATTATTATAATCATTATCATAATTTTCTAAAGTATTTTTTTTCTTTTTAAAAGTAGAATTAATTTTATTATAATATTTCCCATGATGAATAAAAGGTTTGTAAGTAATACCATTTTCTTCATCATATTTAATTCGCAAATTTTTTTTTAATAATTCTTTTTCTTTATAATCATTATATAACTTTTCAATTTTTTCAAGATCAAGATTTTTAAAAACATTTCTATTAGCTTCAAATTTAATTCTTTCTTCTTCTTGTTTTTGATTAATCATATAAGTATTAATTCTATAATGATTGTCATAATATAATCTAATAAAAGATGAAGTATAAGAAAGAGAATTTGTTAATTGATTTGTTTTTTCATTAATTGATGGAATAAACGTACATGAATTAGATAAATGTAATTCATTTCCAAAATTTAAATTTTGAATATGTTCTTTTTTTCTTTTTAAAAGTGAATTTTGTCTTTCTTGAAAATTTTCTTTTAGAGGATGATATTGAGTTTTATCTTTTTTATAATTGAAATATATTTTATTTTTATATGGTATAAATTCTATAATTGATTTATTTTCTGTTTCACATTTTGGAATTGTAATTTTTTGTTTTTTATTACTTTTTTTACTATTATTACTATTTAATAAATGATCAGTTGATAAATTCTTTTTTGCTTTTTCATCATTAAAATATTTTTTTGATTGAATTGTATTTGTATTTGTATTAATATTTGTATTTGTATTAATATTTGTATTTGAATTGATTTTTTTTTTCCATCTTTCAAACAAAGATTTTATATCTAATTTTTTTTTAAGACTTATTTTAAAAATTATATCTTTTAATTTTTCTAATTTGATTGAATTATTTTTTATTAAAAATTGCTTTACTATATTTTCAGTTAAAAAATATTTTTGTTCTGTTGATAATGAATTAAAATAATTTAAAAGTGATTTTGACATTTGATCAATAAAATCATCAATTAAACTTTTTTTTTCATCTCTTGTTGAATTCATTGCATTAAATCTACAAATTAAATCTTTAGACAAAATACCAAAAGATAATAAATATTCAATAAAATTATTAATCAATATGTTCATTTTTTCTTTCAAATAATTTTAAAAAAAGTAATATTTCAAAAAAAATTTTTATTTTTAATATAAAAAAAAAATTAAAGAATAATAAAAAAATGTCAAATACCCAAACAGAAAATATAGAAGAAGAAATCCTTCCAGAAGATTATCAAATATATGATATATCATTCAAAATAATTGTAATAGGAAATCAAGGTAAAAATAAAAATAAAATAATAAACAAATAAAAATTTAAAAAATAAATAAAAATAAAATTATTAAAAATTAGGAGTTGGAAAGTCATGTTTATCTATTCAAGCAACAAAAAATATTTTTCAAAATAATTATTTAGCAACAGTAGGATTTGAATTTTTTACATTTAATTGTAAAATTAATAATAAAATAATAAAATTACAAATATGGGATACTTGTGGACAAGAAGCTTATCGTTCTTTAATATCAAATTTTTATAAAAGTTCATCTTTAGCAATGATTGTTTATGCAATAAATGAGTAAAAATTGATTTTTTTTAATTTTTTTAATTTTTTAAAATTTATTTCTTTAGTAATAAAAGTTTTAATGAAGTTGAAACATGGATTAAAAATTTAAGAGAAAATTCAAGTCCTGATATTAAAATTATTTTAATTGGAAATAAATGTGATTTAGAAGAAAGAGTTGTAAGTAAAGAAGATGGTGAAAAATTAAAAAATGATTATGATTTTGATTATTTTATTGAAACTTCTGCAAAAACTGGATTTAATGCTAAAAAATTATTCCTTCATGCTGCAAAAATTTTACTAGATGATTATGAAAAATATAATATTGAAGAAAAAATTAAAGAAAATCAAAATTTAAAAATTGATAACACAGAAAAAAATAATAATTATAAAAAAGGATGTTGTTAAAAAAACAAAAAAAAAAAAAAAAATAAATTAAAATATTTTTAATATAAAAAAAATTAAAAAAATTAAAATTTAAAAAAAAAATACTAAATGGAAGAATTAGGAGAATTTAACATAAACACAAATCAACAGAATATAATAAACAAACTAGGATTAACATCAAAACCAGAAAGTGATTCATCACGTCGTGATATAGGAAATGAGGGAATATGGAGTTTATCAAGTAGTAAAATAGGAAATGGAATAGAACAACTTAGAGATGATAATTTATCAACATTTTGGCAAAGTGATGATATACAACCTCATTTTATATTAATTCAATATTTAAAAAAAACAAGAATAAGTGAAGTTTGGTTGTATTTAGATTATAAAACTGATGAGTCATATACACCTTCTAAAATTTCTATTAGAATTGAAAATTCTTTTAATGAAATGGTTGATATTAGAACTATTGAATATGATGAACCTGTTGGCTGGTTTCCTATTTTGTTAGAAGAAAAAAATTCTGATTCGAAAACTATTAAACCTTATATTAAAACTATGACCTTACAAATTATGATTTTACAAAATACTCATAATGGGAGAGATACTCATATTAGAGGTGTTAAAATTTTTGCTCCTAGGGAAAATAAAAGCTTTGATATGACTTTTCCTAAGTTTTTAAGTAATGATTATACACAGTTTGAAGAATTGAGGTGATTTTTTTTTATTGTTTTTTTTAATTTGATTTAAATATTTTTTTTATTAAATGTAATGTTTTATATAATTATAATTATAGAAATGAAAATCTCTTATCATCATTAAGAATTAATTATAAAAAAATTATAAAATTCAATAAATGTCATTATTTTCTTTTAGTTTTAATAGTAAGAAGAATAAATAATATGGATTATATAAAATGAAAAAATTATAACTATAAATATATACTTTTTTTTTATGAAAGTTTAGAAAAAAAGATTAAAAATTATCTATTGAATTAAATAATAAAATGACTTGATTTAACATAATTAAAGATCATTATTGTAATCAAATTGAAAAAATTAAAATTATAACATTATATAATTTCTTTTTGATGTTTTCAATATTTTTCGAATAAAATATAAAATATAAAATAACCTTAATTATTTTTTTGTTTTTTTTTAAATAAAAACTATCTTTGAAATATAATTTAATAATTTATTATTTTATTATTATAAATTAATTAAAATATGAAGTTATATCAAAATTATTTGATTAAAATTTATTTTTTTTTATGGATGATTGTAAATTAATATATGATAGAAAAAATATATAAAAAAACATTTTAATTACATAATTATTTATTATTTTACATTATTTAATTTAATAAGTTTATAAAATTTTGTCTAAACTCTTTTTATATGCATTAATTTTCATTATATTGATTTCTCGAATAATTTGAAAAAATTATTTTTTTAAATTTATTTTCGTTCAATAAATAACAATATTATATAGTTTTCTTACACTAAATAAATATTTTCAATAAATTAATATTTATAATATTCAAATTTTATTTTTCAAATTTATTTATCTATTTTTATTTAATATATTATGAATATATTTATTGAATATTATAAAACTTTAAACCTTAAAAATAAAAAAAAATATTTAATTTTATAGTTACTAATATAATTTATTTTACTATTCAAATCGTTAAATCCTTAATAATAAATATAATTAATATAAAAACGCCGTTGTTTTATTTTCCATATAAAAAAAAAAATAAAATTAATTTGTAAAAAATATTAAACTTTTATTAAATATGATTTAATAATTAAAATAACAAAAAAATTACCAGAGTAGAAGGTATGACAACTCCAACTCAAACACAACAAACAAATATATCAACAAATCAAAATATTTCATTACAAAATCAAATAATATCACTAAAAACAAATTTAGTAGAAAAAAAAGAAGAAAAATTGAAAAAAAATATGGAGTCTACATCTGAAAAAATAAAAGAAGAAAAAGACACTTCATCACTTAAAAGTAAAAAATAAATATCTTAAAATATATTTTTTTTAGAACTTAATAATCCATTATTAAATAATATAACAAAAGAAAAACCAAAACAATTTTTCTTAGCTTCACATATTTCAAATGAGAATAAGCAAATTTCAAAAGAACCAAAAGTTAATTTCAGTGTTATTAAAAAGAATAATCATTCAAATGTATATAATTCATCAAATAATATTGAAAAAAATCAAAATTTTTCAAGTGATAAATTTAAGAGTTCAATTCCTTTTTTTGACCCATATCAAAGGAATAATCCAAATAAAAAATTTTTGAATAATAATAATATTAGAAATAATAATTTTATTATGCCAAATATTACTATGAGTCCTATGTCATCTCCTAATGATTTTCATAAAAAAAATCAAGAAAAAATTGGATTTTGCTATTTTAATGAGAAAAGTTTTAAAAGTTTAGTAAATGATTTACCTTTTTTAAAAAATAATCTAATTGAAAATGAAAATCATACAAATAATACAAATAATATAAAACCATCATCACCATCAGTAACAAAAAATCAAAAATATAAAGATTGTTATTTAGATTTATTAATAAATTCAGTAGATTCCTTAATTAAAGATGGATTAAATATTAATACATTAAAAAATTATATTCCTCCAACAAATGAAAAAATAGCTCATTCATATCATAATTTAAAAAGAATAAATAATCAAAATACTAAAGAATTATCAAATAATAATATTAATAATAATAATCCAAATTCAAATCATATAAAATGTGAAAATAAAATCTGTCCAGTAATCTTTAATAAAAATTCAACTATTCATAAAACTAAAGCATTTTCATTAAAAAATCACATATTAAACTTATGTAATTTATGTTATCAAGCATATAAAAATGGTCAATTTTGTTATTATTGTGGTACAATATACAGAGAATATAAGGGAAAAAAAGGATTTAATGAACATAAATCTTGGATTGCATGTGATTATTGTAAAAATTGGGAACATATTCAATGTGAAGAAGAATTTGGAATTATTCCTAATCTTTCATTATTAATTAAAGATCATAAATATAAGTATAAATGTCCTATTTGTAGAAAGAAAGATAAAAATTATTTAAAACATAAATCTTCTAAACCACAAACTTCTGATGAAACTGAAGAAGATATTTCTTCTGTTGTTAAAGTTCATAAAAAGAAAAAAAATGATTATTTGATTAGTTCTAGTAAGAAAGATAAAAATTTGCTTAATAGTGAATTGTATTATGATATTAAGCAAATTCAAGATCTTAATAAATAAGATTTTATTAAATGAATTTTTTGAATATTCATTTATATTAATTTTTATTAAATTTTCTTTTTTTTTATATTTGTTTAAAAAAAACTTTATAAAATTAACCTTTTTATTTTGGTATTTTAATATAAAAATATTTATATTATAAAAAAAAAGTTTTAACAAATGATATTTATACATTTTTTTTTTCTTTTTCTTTTTTCAGATTGAGAGGTCCTTTTTAATTGATGAAAAGAATTATTAATTTCATAATTATTTAAATTTCTATTTGTTTTAATAATTCTTTTAGGTGTTGAATTTTTTTTTCTTTCAGTTTCAGTAAATAATAAAGTTTTATTACTTATTGTAGATACATTAATTGTATTAAAATCATTTGTTGTAATAATATTTCTTTTTCTAATTGATTTATTTAATATTTCTTTTATTTTATTTAATTCTATTGTTTTATTATTTACTTTAGATGTTTTTTTATTAATATCATTTCCATTAAAATTGCTTTTTATTGGAAATTTATATGAAGGTTTAAATTTTTTAATATATAGTGATATATTAAATTTTTTTTTATTTTCATTTTGATTTTGTTTTTTAATTTTATTATTTTTTGTCTTTTTATTTTGTGGATGGGGTATTTTTTTAAGGAGAATTGAAATATTTTTATCATTTAATTTGTAATTTTTTTTTTCTTTAGGTAAACTAACATTTGCTTTTTTTATGTTAAAATTTTTTTGTATCTTTAATTTATTTGTATTATTAATATTATGTTTAATTAATTTTGAATAATTCAAATTTAATTTTTTGTTTTTTAATACAATAAAATTTGTTTTTTCTTTCACATTTTTTCCATTAATATTACTATTAGCTGAAGTAGTTCTTGTTTTATTAATTGAATTTACATTATTGTTTTTATTATCTTTTTTATTTTGTTCAATTGTTCCTGTTAAAATATTTGTAAAATCAACAATTGATTTTATAGAATCATTTCTTTTTTCACTATTAAAGATATAAGAACCAAATAAATGTTTTATTTTAGATCTATCATTAATATTTTCTGCTAAAATACTATTATAAATTTCATTATTGAAAATTATTAAATTTTCATTTTTTGATTTATCATTTTTTAATTTATTCTGTAATTTCATACCTTCAATTAAATCAATTATTTTTTGTTTTCTTTGAATATTTAAATAAATGTAATTTCCTTCTTTTAAAGGTGAATAATTAGGAAATAATTTTGAAGAATTTTCATAATATTTAGTCAGATGTTTTAATCTTGATTTAATTTCGAATTTTTTATAAAGACACTTTAAAAATTCAGATGGATCATCATATAAAAGGTAATCTTTAAAAAGACAAATTAGGTGAGCATCAGATTTTGATATTAAATGATTAATCATTATTATATTATAGTCATTCGGTAATATTGTATATTTTAAAAGAATATTTTTTGATATATTTTTAATCATTTGAAATAAATTTAAAAAGTAAATTTTAAAAAAATTAAAAATAAATAATAAAATTCTATTTATTGAATCTCATTTATGCTTTATGATAATACTAATATAATAAAATAAATTTATTATTTTAAAGTATATATTTATTTTTTTCAAAATACTTATTTAGAATTAAAAATAACTTAAATAACTAGAAAATACTTTTAATAAATTGAATAGTAATAAAAAAATTAAAAATACAAAAATAGTTATAAAATAATATAATATTTAAAGGAAATTTATTTATATAAAACATATAAATTTATTAAAATAATTAATAATCTTTTTTGAAAGAAAATTGATAAGATAAATATTAAAGAGTTAAAATCACAATCCTCAAATTTCATAAAAAATAAAAATATTTATTTATTTCAATTATAAATTTTTTATTTTTATAATTAATATTTTTATTTTTTTTAAAATGAATTTGTAATTGAAAAACTATGAATGAATAATTATTCATTTTTATTAATATTATAGGGACATTATAAATAATAAAAAAATCAAATATAATTATAGCATTATTAACTATAAAATTATATTAATAAAAATGTTTTGCTATTATTTAAAGAATAATTACCTTAATAAGATAAATTAGCATGGTTGAAGATGGAAAAGTATATGTATTTCATCCAAAATGTGCTCTTTCAAAATGTTTAGATGTTGATAATGGTGGAAAAGAAAATGGAACTAATTTAATAATTTGGAAATATCATAGATCAAATAATCAAAGATTCCAAGCAAAAAGTGTTGGAAATGGATATTTTATATTTCAAAATTTACAATCTAAAACAGTAATTGATGTAAATGGTGGAGAAACAATAAATGAAACCAATATCCATATGTGGGAATTAAATTATACAGATGCCCAAAAATGGAAAGTAATTAATGCAGGTGATGGTTATTATTCTTTACAATCAAAACTAAATAATAATTATTATTTAGATATTCAATATTCAGGAACAGAAGATGGAACTAATGTTATTTTATATGAAGGAAATAAATCAGATGCTCAAAAATTTAAAATTGTTGAAAAAATATTATATAAATATAGAGTTGGAGTAAAAGGTTTATATGATAATCTATTATTAGAAAAAATAAATATTACTCATGCAGCTTTTTTAATTGGAACTGATTTATTTGAATATGGAACAGATCCTAGTGCTTTAATTGGAAGTGGACTAAATTATTCTAATAATACATTTGATACGACAATGGTAGATAATATAATTAAAAAATTTGGAATAACAAAATTAACTTCAAATGGATATGTAAGAAGAAGGAATTGCGGAAAAGATCCTTCATTTAATTGGGATAAAATTGGGAGTATTTTAAATGGAACTACTTGGACACAACCTTATGAATTAGAAGAATGTATTATTAAAGATGGAACATGGACAAATGATAAATATGATGCACTTAATCATAATTGTCAAGATTTTGTTAGATTTTGTTTATATATTGTTGGAGCAAATCAGGGAACTATTCATAAAACATTACCTGTTTTTAGACCACATAAAGATCATTTATATTAATTTTTTTATTGAAAATAAATTTTTTTTTAAATATTATTATACATTATTTCAACTTTTTTTTCATATAGATTTTTTAATCTAAAAATAATAATGTACTTTCATATTTAATTTATAGTTATTAATGATAAAAAACTAAGTTAATAATTTTTTGCTCATAATTTTTCTCTCAAATTTTTTTTCTAAATTATTAAATAATATTTCTTAAATATATTACAATTATTCTTAGTAATAAATAAATAATTGGAAATATTATTTATTCAATAAAGTTTTTAAATAATAATCTTTTAAAATTATAATAATTTTATACTTAATGAAAAAGAATTTAAATTATCTTAATACTTTTTATATAAAAATCAAATATTGAGGATTGGGCTCTAGGTTTGAATATTTTTTAAATGAATAAAACTATCATATATAAGATTAATAAATTGTTGTTTATTATATTAAAATTTCTTTTCAATTTGTTTATAAGAAATTTTAATACTGTAAATTTAAAATTTATTATTAAATATATTAATTTATTAGGTTATTTTAATTTTTTTTAATAGGAAATTATTATAATTTTTTTCATTTTTATTGAAATTAAAATTATTTGAATATTATTATGAATTCTTTTTAATACCTTTTTTAACTTTATTTATATGAAATATTCTTATTTTTTTTATATATTATTTTTTAATTTATTAATATTTATTAATTCCTTTTTACTAATAAAAATTGATTTTAAAAATTAAAATCAATAAAAAAAAATTCCTTTTTAACATATTCAATATATTTATGATAAACCAAAGGATATCCACTATATAATTCTTTTAATTTTAATTTATTATCTGGATTTATAATTTCTTTAATCCATTCAAAGTGATAAATAGGGCCTTCCAATTGAGCAAAAATTTTCTCAAATTTATAAATGTAATAATCATATTTTGGAATTTCTGTAAATTTCAAATTTTTAGTCTTATATAACATTTCATTAAATTCATAAGGTAAACCTTCACATAATTTATCAATACTAGTATTAAATTTAATATTTTTAATAGCACTCATTCTTTCACTTTTTGATTTTGCTTTAACACCTTGCCAAGGTAAATAACCTTTAAAAAGAAATATTAAAACATATAAAATACTTTCAATATCATCTCTTCTACTCATTTTAATTCCTAAATGAGCATTTAAAGAAGCATATCTTAAAGTTCCTATAAAATTATTTCCAGTTGAATATTCAATATGTTTATTATATTCATTACAATAAGTAAAAGATAAGCCAAAATCAATTAAATATATTCTATTTAAATCCAAATCAGACAACCTATTAGAAAAATTACCCCAAACGAAATTATTTGGTTTAATATCTCTATGAATTATTCTTTTATTATGTAAATCTTTTATTCTTCTCATCATTTCAATACCAATATAAGAAATTGTAGTTATTGAAAAAAATTTACCATTAAATTTTAATAATTTATCAAGTGAAGGACCTAAGAGACTTTCTACTAAAATATAAGGAGAATCAGTTAAAGAACCTTTACCAAAAAATACTTTTTTAGGAAATCCTTCTATATTATCTAAAATTTCTAAATATCTAACTTCTCTAAATATAGTATCAATTTTATCATCATCTATTCCTTTATATTGTACTTTAATTGCATATTCAACAGAACTTTCTAAATTTTTTCCATAATAAACTTCACCAAATGAACCACAACCTAATTTATGATCTGTAAAATAAATATAATTATCTACTTTTTCATATTGTCGTGTATACATCAATGGAATTTCAAATTCATTTATATCTTTTGATGCTATACTTCGCATTTCTTCTATTGAATTTGATGGATGATTATAATTTGTACTAAGATTTAATTTAAGATTTGATGAATTTTTTTTTGGTTGAAAAAAATTTTTATACTTTAAATCTTTTTTCATCCATTCTAATTTTTTAATTTCATTTTCTGAATTTGGATATATAGGTAAATTTTTACTACTTGCTATAAAACCTCTTCCGCAATTTTTATTACTATCAATTAAAACAATTTCAAATTCATTAAACCCTTTATGAATTAAAAATTCTCTATTTGCATCCATAATATTTTTCACTTCATATTCTGTTATTATATAAGTAAATAAACATTTATTAGTATTATCATCTCTCAATGAAATCATTTGATTTTTTGTTAATTTTATTATCTTTGATTCAAATCTTTTTAAAATTAGAGGATCATTTTCAAATGATGATTTTCTATAATTATAGGGTTTTAATACAACACATTTGTTAGAATTATTTTTCAAATGCAAAGTACAAACACATTTTTCTAATTTCTTATCATATTCATAATGAATTCCTTTTAATTCTTCTTCACATTCAACTATTTTTTTCATTTATTATATAAAAAAATTCAAAACAAATAAAAATAAAATATTAATTAATATAATACAAATACTAATTTTTATACTTAAAAAATGCACTTAGCAACATTTTCTTTTCATTTTATCATTAGATTTATTATCTAATTTGTTTTTATGATTTAAAGTAAAAGAAATATTTTTTAATTCAAAAGGAGTATTTAAATTAAAATCAGGATTATTTTTTATTTCTAAATAAATATCAGTAATTTCTTCAAATAAATCATTAATTCCTATATTTTCTAAAGCAGAAGTTAATTTAAAAAGTGCATTTTTACTCTTTGCATATATTCTTACTTCATTTTCATCAACTTCTTCTTTAAAATATAAATCATATTTATTACCAACAATAGCAAAAACAGTATTATAATTAGAATTATTTAATATTTGATTATACGAAAAATATACTTTTTCAAAAGATTCTTTATTTTTTATATCATAAACTAAAATTGCAATTTGTGCTCCTTTAAAAAATATTTTATTTAAAGATAAATATTTTTCTTGTCCTGTAATATTCCAAATTGATAAAGTATATCTTTATCTTTTTTTTATTTTTTTTTGAAACTGATTGTTGTACTAAGAGGATTTTCTAAAAATCCTCTATCAAAATAACTAGATATTATACATGTTTTTCCTACTCTTACTTCTCCACATACTATTATTTTTATTATATTTTTATCTTTACTTTTTCTTCTTTATTCTAAATTTAAATAATATCTATTTATTGCTATTCTATTATTTAATTAATATTTTGATCATTGAATGAATTTATTCATTTTGCTTTTGATGATGATTTTTGTATAAATATTTTTAATAGAATATTATTTTTAGTTATAAAATAAATTTTGTTTTTTTTTTAAGAATATAATATTTTTCTAAAGAAAAAAATAAATATTTAATTATTAAAATAAATTTAAAAAAATTTCTGAATGGAAAAAACAAAAAAAATAATGAATCAAATAAATAGAAAAGGAAAACAATGTATTTTTTCAAAAATATTAAAAAAAAATTTAACATTATATCTATTTGATTTTTTATCATATTATGATTTATCAAAAATTTGTAATGCAAATATATTCTTATGTAACTGTTTTAATTTATATCAATCATCATGGAAAAACGAACTAAAAAAATTACAACAAATATTTAATTTAGATATTCCACCAGATAAAATTGATGAAAATTTAGAAAAATCAATAGAAAAAAAAAGAGTTTACAGAATGAAAGATAATAAAGGAATATTTATTAAATTTACAAAAGAAGGTTTAAATATATTTTCACTTATTTATTATGAAAATTGGGTAAAAACAAAAAGTAGAAATTGGTCAATTCAAAAACCTTTAAATACATATTTTAATGGTAATTGTTTATATTTAGAATCTCCTTGTGGAATTGATATTTCTTTTTCATTTAATCATATTTTAAAAAGTAATTATAAATTATTTATTCATCATTCATTTATTAATATGAAAAATGCTCAATTAGAATGTAATATTTTAATTGATAATAAAATTATTAAAACTATTTATAACTTTCCAACTGAAGACATGCTTGAAAGAGGAACTAATGGAGATGATGAAAATACTAGTTCTTTAATTGAAGAATTTTTATGTGATATTAATGAAAATATGTTTGATTTAAGAAAAAAAGATTATTGTATTAAAGTTACTTTTACTAATAAAGATTTGTTTTGGAAAGCTGGATGGTTTATTGATGGAGGAAAATTAATTTCTAATTTATATCAATTAGATTAAAGTGAATTATTTATTTTTTAGTATTGGAGTGATATTAATTTTTTAAAAATATATAATGAATTTGATATTCATATTGGTATGTTGTACATTTTTTTATATATTGAAAATAAATTTATTAGTTTAATTTTTTTTGTTTTTTTTCTTTGTTTTATCTATGGTTTTAAATGAATTTTAATTGATTTATTTTTAATTCATTTGAAATATATTTTTATTTAATAAAGAAGAATGAAGTTAAAAAAGATATATCAAAAATTTAAACAAAATATATATTTCAGGTTAAATAATATTATTATATTTAATTTATATTTAATTAATACAACTCAGAAAAAAGTAAATTAATTGAATTTATATTATTCAATTTAAATTGAATAAAAAATATAATTATAAAAATTAAATGTTCATATTTCCATTTAAAGTATCATATTCAAATTTATTATATTTAATATATATTATTAAATTTAATATTTTCCAAAAAAGATATTAATATAACATTCATGACCATTTATTATTGGTTTTTAATTCTTCATAAGAATGAGAATAATAAATCATATTTTTAAATTGTTTTTTGACTATTTTAACATATAATAATCTATTTTCTTATGATCTTTAATTTCTTGTTGTAGAAAAATTTCAAAAGATATTTCATAAACAAACTAAGCAGATTTAATCCATTTTTATTTTTAAAAACTATTAATATTTCTTCATCTTTAAATTATCTTATGCATGAATTGATAATATTTTATTTATAAATTTTTGATTAACTATTTTATTTTTTTTGTTCATATATAATTTTATTGAGATTTGAATTTAAAATATCTTGATTTAATAATTCTTTATATCGGTTGTAAATTTGAAATATTGATAATAATAAAAATGTATTCATTGATATTTTATTATATTCTAATTTTATTTTATCTCCAAATTCTTTTAATTCTTTTTGTTTTTTAAATATTATATTATTTAATTTTCCTTTATTGTTAATATTGAAAATTTATTTTTTTTAATAAATCTTTGAA
>JAEEGK010021067.1_pt1 | contig 13806 bp, 6 predicted proteins | sample 8958771 | NCBI WGS metagenome assembly JAEEGK01 (sample SAMN16246547, study PRJNA631951) | gut metagenome | biome: gut microbiome; feature: rumen; material: SC-attached | host: Bos | place: Iran: Karaj | collected 2018-10 | reverse complement strand
CCCAATCCCCAATCCCCAATCCCCAATCCCCAAACCCCAAACCCCAAACCCCCAAAAAATAACAATTTAAATCAAAATATTATAAAAATGAATTTTTGCATATTATTAATATTAAAAATTTTTAAATAATTTTGATAAATATAATTTTAAATATTTTTAATAAACAATATATTTTTAAATAAGTTTATTATTAAATTTTTTTTGATGTTAAAAAAAATTTAATATTTCATGAAACATGTTTTTAGTTAAATAATTTCAATTGAAATTCTGTTTCATTTTTTTTAAATTAAAAAAATTTTATATTTAAAACATTTATTAAAATTTTGAAGACCCTAATTTTTATACAAAATGCTTTATGGTGTTAACTTTTTATATTTTTCTCCATCAAATATATTATTTTCATTACTATTTAATTTATCATTATCTGAATCATCTTCATTTCTTTGACAATATCCTTGTTCATATAAGATAATAATATATAATAAAAACCCAAAAAAAAATGATAAACAACAACTAAGTAAAAACACTTTTTTAAACATATTAAATAATTGAATAATATCATAAATTTCTTTATCACTTTGTAAATTATAATTAAGAGTAAATAAAATAACCAAAACAAAAAGACTAAATCCAAAAATAAGAAAATCAACAAATAAAAGTAAATAATTAATTCTTTTAATACCAACATGAAACGTATTTTCAAAAAATAAAATATCTGAAAGAGCACTTAATCCATAAATTAAAAAAACAATAGCAGCAATGGCAATAGCAATAAGTATAACAGCAACTATAAAAACAAGTATACCAAGTGCCCCTTCACCAAGATTATCACATTTACAATCACCACAATCACAATTGTTACATTTACAATCACAATTATTACATTGAAAATCATTACTATCACATCTACAATCACAACTTCTACATATATCGCATTTACAAACACAATTATCACATCTACATTCATCACAACAAATCATACATCCTTTACATATATTGCATTTAAAAAATAATCCTAATAATAGGAAAGTTGAAATAAATATTATGAATAATAAAGAAAATACACATCCAAAATAACATATTTTGATAAAGAATAATTTTGATTTTGATGAGAGTAATAATACATTTTTTTGATTTAAAAATTTTTGATTATATGGTCTTGAATATAAAGAAATTTTATCATTTATTAAATTATTTATTGGATAATTGTTTATATTTTGTAATGAATGATATAAATCGTTATTTTGTTCATAAAATTGTTTTTTTGAAATTGAATCAATTAATTCATATGAATCATCAATAATCATACATTTTTCATATTTTTCATTATAATAATTAATATGTGATTCATTAATATTTAAACAAGGTTTTCTAATTTCACTTACATTAAAAGAAACAATAACTGAAGAATTAATATTTTCATTTGAATAATGAATATATTTATTATTTGAAATTTGAATAGTTTTAATATTAAAAGGTAAATCTAAAGTTTTATTTTCATTAATTTTAAAAAAATTTAAAGGACATGATGAATTATTTGGTATACATAATATATTATTTGAATCTAATAAACCACATTTTTTATAATTTTCTTTACATTCAGTTTTTGATGAATATTTAGAATAATATAAATAATCTTTTCCTTTTCTTACACATATTTTATAACCTTCATAATTTGTAAAATCCATTTTTTGTATTTTTTCATAACTAAAACATCCTTTATTAAAATCACTTATATTACATTCATATTCTATTAAACTTTGATTGTAACTTGAACTTTGTCTACAATCACAATAATTAATACCTATAAAATTACCTAATATAATATTTTCTTTTGGATAATTACATTCTTTACTTATTTCAATATCAAAAAAAGGTGTTAGTGAATTTTCAGTTAAAATATAATCTTCATAGCTTATTTTTATATCAAAATTATTTGATGGATAAATAGAATAAAAAGGTAAACAACATAATAAAAGAGCTATAAAATTAAAAAATAATGTAGTTATATTTGTTAATTTAATTCCCATTTTTTATAGTTTTAGATATTTATTTTTAAAAATTATTATTATTCATATTAACAAATTATAAAAGAGACATTCAAATTTACTTTCATTAAATTGATTTAATATTGATATATAAACTTTAATTTATTGAATCTTAATTTTGATTTTTTTTTTTTTATAAAAATTTTTTATATTTAATGAAAATTTAAATTTCATTTATTATATTATCAAAAATAAAATTCATCACAAACAACAATTTTAATATTATTAAAAAAAAATAAAAATAAACTTTTTAAATAAAAAAAAATAATAAATAAAAAATATAACTTAAAAAAAAATGTTCTACAATACATACAGAGCAACAAAATCAGCTCTTCGTGAACGTGAATTATCAGGTTCACCCTCATATAACAGAGCACGTTTAATTGATCTTCAAAAGAAAGAAAAATTAAAAGGACTTTTATTAACAAAATTTTGTAGAAAATATGGAATAATGAATCCAGAAAAAAAATTAGAAGATGAAATATCAAAATTTGTTGAAGGAGGAAAATTAACAAATTTAGAATTAAAAAAATTAGAAGAAAAAATAAAAAAATTACTTTTAGAAAGGAAAAATTTAAATAATTCATATCAACAAAATTTAACAGAAGACAATTTATCAAATAATAGAAATTTAATAAATGAAAGATTACAAAATGAAAATTTAAAACATATTCAAAATCAAACAATGACAGAATTTAATACTCAAAATTTAAATATAAATGAACCAAATAAAAAAAAAAAAAAATATGCAAATATTTATGAAGAATTAGCTGCATTAGAAGCAGAAGAATCTGCAGCACAACCAAAAATAAAAAAAATAGATTTTACTAAATATGGTGATGAATGGAATGCTATTAATATTTATAATAAAATATTATTTGATCAACAAAGAAAAGAAGAAGCTTTAAAAGAAAAAGAAGATAAAGTTTTTTTACATGAAGCTTTAGGAAAACAAATTGAAGAAAGAGAAAAAAAAATTGAAGAAGAAAAAAAATTAGATAAAGAATATGCAAAAATATTAAAAAAACATAATAGAAAATTAATAGAAATGGAAAAAGAAAAAGAAAGAGCTTTAGAAGAACAAAAAAATAAAATTCAACAAATTCGTTTACATCAAATGGAAGATGATAGAAAAAGGAAAAAATTAGAAGAATTAAGAGAAAAAAAATGGGAAAGATTACAATTAGAAAGATTTAAAAAAGAAAATGAAGAATTAAAAGAATTTGAAAAAGAACAACAAAAAAAAAAAGAAAATGCAATAAAAGAAGCAATGAAAGAAACTGAAGAAAGACAAAAAAAATTAATTGAAAAATTAAAAAAACAAAAAGAACTTGATTCTCAGTTTATGTTAGAACAAAAATTAATTGAAGATAAAAAAGAAGCTGAAAGAAAATTATATTTTAAAAGAATTGAAAATAAAGCTAATTCATTTTTAAGTGGAATTGCAAAGGAAGCTCTTGAAAAAATGAAAAGAGAAGAAGATGAAGAAAGATGGAAATATAAATATTATATTAGAGAAAAATTAAAAAAAGATCAAGAAAAAGAAGAATTAGAAAAAAAAAAAAGACTTGAACAAAAAAATGAATTAGCGAAAATGTTAGAAATTCAAATTGAAGAAAAGAAAAAAAATGATGGTTTTGATAAAATTCTTGATGAAGAACAAGGAAGAATTTTGAGAATTGATCAAGAATTATATCATCAAAGAGAAAGAGAAATTGAAGCTAAAATTGATAGAATGAATAAAAATAATTTAAAAATTCTTAAAAAACAAATGGAAGAGAAAAGATTAAAAGAAAATAATAAAACTCATAAAATGAGTCCTACTGAATATTCTATGAATTATAAAATTTTAGAAAAAGTTAGTGAAACTTTAGGCGCTTAAAAATATTATTTTTTTTATTTGTTAAACTTTTATTTATTAAAACTTATGAAAAAAAAATTTTTTGAATCAACATTAAATTTTAAATCATAAAGTTAAATCTAAAAATATTTTTTTATTTTTGTAAATAATAATATAACAAAATTAATTTTGACAAATAATGATTTTAATTATTATTTAAAATCAAATAAAATTTAGATTTTAATTTATTAATTTATATTAAATATATTGATAATTAAACTTTTATACCTTTTCATTATTGTTTTATTATATTTTTTTATTATATTTTTTTAAATGCAAAGATTTTTATTGCTCTATATTTTAGTTTATTATGCTTATTTAATTCCCTTTTACTTAAAAAAAGATGTTATTGAATATTCTATTTTAGATAAAAATATAGTGACAAATCTCTAAATTAAATTTTTGAGCAATTTTTAGTTTATAATATTTTAAAAAAGTATATATAAAAATGATTATTTCAATATTATATATATTTAATTTTATTTCATAAAAAAAATTTTTCACATTCCACAAATTTAAATTTAAATAAAAAATAACCATAATAATTAAAATTTTTAATGTAAATAACCCAATATTAAAAAAGACTAAAATTTTAAATAACCTTAATTATGATGATACAACATTTCTAAATACTCAACAAATTCCCCAGGTTCAGTAATATAATAATTAGCAACAGAAGGTTTTTTTCCCATAGTAGTAGTATAAATTTTCATACTTTCATTAACTCTATATTGTTCTCTATTAACATAATTTAAAAATTTAAACATTTCTTCATCACTAGTATCATCACCAATAGCAAAAATAAAATCAGGAATATCATTTCTTTCTAAATTCTTTAATAAAATTTGACTAATAAAAAATCCTTTATTAATATTTTTAGGTTTAATTTCAACATAATCTTTTCCAATAACAACATCTAATTTAGTTTCACCAAAAAAATTTAATAAATGAACACTAACTTCATTAGCTTGAATATGACCAAAATAAGGATCAGAATTTTTATAAGACCAACTAATTGAACTTTCTTTTAAAGTTAATTTACTTCCTTCAGTTTTTTCAGTAAATTCTTTTAAAATATTTAATGCTGCATCTTTCCAAGACCAATCTTTTACATTAATTAATTGACTAAATCCATCTTCATCACAATTATCATTTGAATCTTTTTTTGATTCTGGTTTCTTATAAAAAAAACCATATTCTGCACCAAGACCTAAATTTTTTATATTACCAAACCAACTTTTTAAAAATTTCTTTTTTCTTCCTGTTATTATGTAAATTTCATTTTTGGGATCTGAACATAAACTCTTTATTATTGAAAGTATTCTCTCATTTGGAGTGTGAGTTTCTAAAATTACTTTATCTGATAAATCTACTTGTGTAATATCCATTTCTTCAAAAGTTTGTAAAGTTTCTTCATAATCAAAGAAAAATAATCTTTTTTTACTTTTTTTATATGAAGCTGTTAAATTATTTAAATTTAAATGTTTGAAATCTTTACTTAATTTCATTAATCTAAAATTAAATCCAATTCCTAATTCAACTCTTTCATATTTTTCATTATCGATTGTTACTCTTTTTAAATCAGAAAAAAATGCTTTAATCCAAGAAAAAGTAGAATTTCTTTTTATATAATACATATCCTTTTCATAATAATCATTTTTTATATCATCAGGTCTATTTAAAATTTTTTCTATTGCTGAAACTATTTCATTTTTATTAAAAGGATTAACTCTAATTGGACTTTTTACTGTTAAAGAAACTCCAATTGATTCACTTATAATTAAACCAAATTTTTTTTCTGTATTTTTACATAATAAAAATTGATTTACTGAAGTACAAATTCCTCTCCATTTTTGTAATATAAATAATATTTCACATAAAGTATATAATGCAATTTCTTCTTTTGTATTTATACTATTGTCTTTTTGATCATATTTTTGAAAAGAAATTGAATCTTCACCAAATTTTTCTTTTATATGTGATACATATTTTTCTATATATGATAAATTTTTTGATTCAAAATCAGCATTCATTTTTAATATTTGAATTAATATTGATTTTCCTTTATATTCTTCATGTTTTTCTAAAAATTTTTCATAAGCATCTAATTTTATTTTTAATTGAGCAAGTTCAGTTGTATTATCAATACTTAAAAATGATTTTTTATCACCAATAATTCTTTTATATTTTTCAATATAATTATTAAATTCATTACTACTTGTAATTTTTTTAATAGAATCCATATCAATTCCAGCATGCATAATATGTAAAATAATATATTTACCTAAATAATTTAAAGTAATAAAACCATTATGTTTTATTTCATAATAAATTCCAAAATCTCTATTTAAAACAGTTAAAAAATTTCTTGCATAATTAAAAACATGAAAACCAATAACATCACATAATAAAACACTTTTTATTAAAGCATCTGATTTTGGTAATGCTTTAAAGACATCAGAAGAAGGAAAAGATATATGAAAATAAATACCAACTCTTGAATATAAATTTTTTTGCATCAGAGAATTTGGAATTAAACATAATCCAATATCATTAATCATTAATAAATCTTTAATTTGAATAAAATTATGAATCATATTTGCAAATTTTTTATTTATTGTTTGAAATGCAGAAAAGTAATTTTCATAAGATAAAAAATATTCATTTGATAAATCAATAGTACTATCAATAAAAACAGGAGTAATAATTTTTGACATATACATTTGATAATCATTAAATTCTTTATCAGTAACATTAACTAAATAAATATTTTTTTCTTGTAAAAATTCTGCAATTTCTTCAATTTCAATATCATCAAAATCTTTATAATTTTTTAACATTCCAACCCAAAAAACATCACAAAAATGTTTTTCTTTCATATCAAATAAAATTTGATAAATTAAATTATCATCACCTAAATTAATTTTATATTTATTATCTTCATTATCAGTTTTTAGTATATCAAAAGGTAAAAAAGTACTAGCAATAATAATTCTATCTTCAGAATTTAATTTTTGATTTTCACTAAAAATAAAAGTATCATATAATTCATTATTTATATTATTAATTTCATTTAAATTATAACTAAATAAATCTTTTTTACTAAAATTTTCAGTTAAATCTGCTTTTAATTCCATAATTGATTTACTTCTTTTAGTTAATGCATCTTTAATAATATGATTTTCAATTTTTCCTTCTTCATCTTTTATAATCATTTTTCCTTGTGAAGATACTGTAATTTTTCTATTTTCATTATTAGGTAAATTTTCCCATATAATTGTCCCATCATCACATTTTAATATATATTTATACATTATTTCCATTCCAACTGGACATATTATTTCTAATGTACTTCTCCAAAGGGGATAACTTGTTGGATCTGTAATTAAGGGAAGTGAATTTTGAGGATTCCATGCACCTAATTCTTCTATGTTTCCTACTAAATGAAGTGATTGCCCAAAAGATGTATTGAATTTACAATGAAATGTTATTGATGATATTTCACTTTTAAAGTAACTCATACTTTTACTACTTTCTTTTAGTTTCATTTTTGTTTTTGTTTTTTTTTTATTTTATTTGATTTTATTTTTTTATTTTTTGCTCAAAGGGTAATTTAATTAATGATTTTATTTTTTTAATTTTTTTTATTTATTTTCTTTAAAATGAGAAATATTTAAAAATCTTTTATTTTATTATATCTTTTAATTAAATTACAAATAATAAACAAATTAAATATTATAATTTACTTATTTAAAAATTTTTTATTCTTATACCTTTATATAATCTACATATAAATTCAATTTTTAACCTTATAACATTACTTAAATTTATAATTAAGATATTTTATGTTATTATATACTATATTTACAAAATAATATTTTTAAATTTGTATCAATTTGTATAAAAAAATTCAATTGAAATAAATTTTTAATGATGAAATAAAAAAGAAAATTATTATTCAATTTATTCTTTTGAATCATCACTACTTTCGCTTACTGATTTTATTTCAACACATTCATTAATAATATCGTCAACTTTAACTAAAAAATCAGAAAAAATTTTATTTTCATTTTCAATATATTCAAGTCTATGCTTTCTATTTCTTTTTTTTTGATTAATTAATTCTAGACTTTCAACAGAAGGTCTTCTACTTATTTTATGATTATTATTTACATTATTTTTTATATAAGTTCTTATTTGATTTTTATTTTCTTTTATTATTCCTTTTGAAAAAGATTGATTTTTTTCATTTGTTTCTCCTGTTTTTAAATTTTTAGTATCCATATGATAATAAATATTATCTTTCTCTTGTGCATTTAATATTAAATTATTTATATTTAAAGAATTACTACTTAAATCCTTTTGATTTAAACAAAAACAAATAGACGAAAATATTTTTTCAATCATTGATATTAAATTCTTTTTATCAAAAGATTTTAATTATTTAGATGAAATTTATTATATATTAAATTGAAACTTAAAGTATTAATAAAAAATGTTTAAAACATGATTTTTTTTTATTTATTTTAAAATATAAAACTATTAAAAAAGAATAGATTATTTCTAAATTTATATTATATTAATTTTACAAACATTTAATATTTTTAAAAAAAAATTTAAAAAAATAAAAAATAAAAAATAAGAATAAATAAATAAATTTCAGAATTAAAAATTAAATAATAATTTTTTTTTAATTAAAATTCTCCATTTCATTTCTAGAACTTAATTTAAGAATAATAACTGTATTAGGTAAAATAGAATGAAAATCAATAATAGTATTTCCATTTTCAAAAGAAACATTAGAAATAGAACTTAAAAAATTAGAATCTTTAGAATAATAAACATTTCCTTTAACTCCACTTAAAACAGAATCACTTAAAAAAGTATTTAATTCAAAATCTTCAACATTCATATAACAACCACAAATAAAATCAGAAATTTCACCAGGTAAAATAATTCTACTATTAATTGATTCACCATGATCTTTATCATATCCAGGTCTACAAATTACTGCATATCCTTCATAAATTATTTGATCAATATATTCTGTATAATTTTTTTTTTGATTTTGTTTATTTTGTTGTTTTAAATAATTATTTTGAGTTTGATAATTTTGAAGAAGATTAATTGGATTATGTGGATTATTATTACTTTGAGATATTTTATTTGAAGAACTTGTACGAGAATTTATTGATTGACTTACTTGATTATAATTATTCATGTTATTATTTGTCATATTATTATTATTCATATTATTATTCATATTATTTGTCATATTATTATTCATATTATTATTCATATTATTCATATTGTTCATATTGTTTAAGAATTGATTGTTATTTTGATTGAATTGATTTTGAATGTTGTTCATTTGATTTTGTTGATTTGGAGAAATTATAAATCTATTGTAAGAATTTCCTAAATTAAATCCTGGGAATTGTTGATTCATATTATTCATGTTTGGATTTCCCATGAAATTATTATTAAAGTTGTTATTATTAAAGTTATTATTGTTGAAATTGTTATTATTATTGAAGTTATTATTGTTATTGAAATTGTTGTTATTGAAATTGTTATTATTATTAAAGTTATTATTATTGAAATTGTTATTATTATAATTATTATTAAAATTGTTATTGAAATTATTATTATAGTTATTATTATTATTAAAGTTATTATTATTATTAAAGTTATTATTATTATTAAAATTGTTATTATTTCCAAAGTTTTGATTAAAATTATTTAAATTGTTATTACTTCCAAAGTTTTGATTGTAATTATTTAAATTATTATTACTTCCAAAGTTTTGATTAAAATTATTTAAATTATTATTACTACCATAATTATTATTAAAGTTATTATTATTTAAATTACTATTACTTCCAAAATTATTATTAAAGTTATTATTATTTAAATTATTATTATTACCATAATTATTATTAAAGTTATTATTATTTAAATTATTATTGCTACCGAAATTATTATTAAAATTTTGATTAAAATTATTATTAATATTATTATTACTAGGATAATTTTGATTAATATTTTTATTAATATTTCCTCCAATAAACATTTTATTATTATTTCTAGAAAGACTAGAACTAATATCACTTAAATTATCATCATCATAAATTTTTTCTCCATTATCATAAATTCCAAGTCCTCCACTTTCTTCAACACTCATTCTAACTTTTTTTCCATCACAAATCATTCTAATAATACAAATTAAATCTTGATCAGTATGAACATAAACTTCACTTTTAACATTTTTTAACTTTTGTCTAATAATATTAATATCTCTTCTCAATAATTTAATATCACTAACAATTAATTTAGTATCATCACATAAATCTAAAACATTATTAATTTGTTTTTTAATATCAAATTCCATAGGTTGAGAAGCATCATAAGTCCAAATATTACCATCTAAAACATATTTATAATGATATTTTCCTTTTGGTAATCTTAATTTAACAGTAAATAAATTATCATTAATTCTAGTTAAATTAATATCAGGTCTCCAATTATGAGAACTTAATGCTAATTTAACATGTTTTGTATTTGGATTTTCTGAATTTCTAGGATGAAATTCAAAGAAAATTTCTTTTGTTTGTTCTTTACTTTGCATATTTTTTTTTATTTCATTAATTAAATCTTCAAAATGATTATCATAAATATAATTTCTATTTTCTTTAACTACACTTGGTTGAAATGGGAATAATTGATCATAACCTCTTGTTGAACCAACTGCACAATCTAATAAACCTATACATGCCATCATTGATAAATTCATACTTAAATTATTATATTGTTCAAAGTAACTTTGATTATCTAATATTAAATCAAATAAAATTGAATTTGGTCTTTGACTTTTTAAATCTTTAAATTTAGAATTATTTTCATTATTTTTATTTTTAAATTTATCTTTATTAAATTTTAATTTTATTTTTTCTCTACCATGACCATATTCACATATATTATTTGATATATCTTTTGGTGTAGTACACCAAATCATTTCTTTTGCAAATAAATTTATTCCTAAATTATTAACATAAGAAATTTCTTTTTCTAAATTATTTTCTGGTAATTCTGTTATTAATAATAAATTATTATTTATTTCTCTTGCTTTATTTAATAAATATTTTAAAGCATGATTTGGAATTGATATAATATTATCAATATAAAATCCATCAAAAATTTTTGCCATATCATTTAAATAATTTGACATATATTCTAATAAAAATTTAGGAGTATTTTCAATTGAATTACCATAATTTAATTTTAATGAATCATTCCAAACTACAACTTTTCTTTTAAATAAATAATAAGTACCATATTTTGTTATATCTGGAAATGGATTTTTTTCATCTTCACTTTGCATAATAAAACCATTACATAAAAATATTTTTTTTTTATCATTTGGATCAATTACATGAAAATAATTATCAATTAATTTTCTTCTTACTCCAGTTCTTCTTAATTGAATAAATTCATATCTTATAAATTCTTTTACATTTAAAATTGCAATTTGTAACATTTCTTTTGTTCTTAAAGTCCATTCATCATTTATTTTATTTATATATTGTTTAACTTCTTTTAAAAAATTAAATTCATTAATATAAGTATTTGTTTTTTTATCTCTTGTTGTTTCTAAAATTAACATTGAAACAAATTCAATTTCAATTTTTACTCCAAATTTTTTTTCACCAAAATTATTACAAGAATGAGAAATTAAATCATATAAATTTTCTTCATTTAAAATTAATCTTCCTTTTGAATTTATTTTAATACCAAAATTATTTTCTAATTCATTAAATAAATAAGATCTTTTCATAGCATAAGATTGATCTTTTTCTAAATTTCTATAAAAATCTTGAAATTTTGTAATACAATCTTCAATATTAATTAAAAAGAATTCTTCTAAATTTTCTCTATAAATTTTTTTTTTAATTTCTTCAATTGCATCTTCTAAATCATTTTCATTATTAATATAAGGAGCACATTGACAACCAACTTTCTTTTCAAAAAATAAATTTGAATAATTATTTAATAATTTATCTAATTCGTATGCTGCAGTTAACCAAGGATAATTGTCTAAAGTTACACCACATTCAGGATGTTCATATATAAATTTACTTTCTATTGAAGTTTGATTTAAAATTATATCAATACAACTTCCAATATGATATTTTTTTCTTAAAGTTTCCATCTTTTTTTTAAATAAATTTACTTTTTGAATTTGAGTTAAATTTTTTTCGTCAAAATAAGAATTTGATATTTGATTATGATCTTTTATTGAAAATAAATTATCTGATGTTGATAATTCTTGAATTGAAGTAAAATGAATAAAATTATATCTCAATAATTTTGCTTCATAAAAATAATTCTCAAAATTATTTAATTTTCCTAAATTTTTTGTTAAAACACTTTGTAATTGAATTTTATTTGTTGATATTTTTATTTCTTCATTTTTTTTTTCATCTTTTCCTAAATGAAATATCGGATTTACTAAAATTTTAAATGGAAATGTTAATTTATATTTTCTTGTATCTTTTTCTCTATATAATAAATAAAAAGTATAAATTCCACTTTTAATAAATTGAACTCTAAAATAAATCATAATATTAACTTTATCTGGTTCAATAATATAATCATTTACTTTATTTAAAGGAAGTTCAATTTCTTCTTCATTCATAAGATCAATATTTTTTTTTTCTATTTTAATATATGGTTTTAATTCTTCTTCAAAATTTAAATTTGGAAATTCTTTATAACAATTTGATACTAAATTTAATTCATTTGAAATTTTTATATTATTCATTATTTTAATATTTAATTCTGAATTATTATCAATTACAAAAATTGAATTTTCACTTAAATTTGGATTTCCATTATCATCAAGTAAAAGATCATATGTTTGATCTGGAATAAATAAATTATTTATATAATTTTTATTTGAATTTGTTTCTATTTCTGAATTTTTTTTTATTTCATTTAAATCATTTTTTTTTGAGGTTGAAATTTCTTCTTTATCATCATTTTCATTTAAATCAATTTTTGTTTTTTTTTCAATTTTAATATCTTCTTCATTTTCTTTTATTTTTTCTGATTTATTTTCTGGTATTTCTGTTTTTTCAAAGTTTTCTGTTTTATTTTCTTCTTCTTTTGGTTCTTCTTCTTCTTTTTTATCATCTTCTTCTTCTTTTTTTTCTTCTTCTTCTTCTTTTTTTTCTTCTTCTGTTGTTAATTGAGTCTCTTTTGGTGAATCATTTTCATCTTCCAACATTTTTAAATCTATAAATAAAAAAAATTATTTTTTTTAAATAATTATTTAATTAACTATTAAATATATTAATAAAAATAAATAAAATATAAACATTCAAAAAAAATCTTTTTACAATTCATTTATTTATGATATCATATAACAAATATATAAATAATAATTTTAAATATATTAAATTATAATATAAAATATAAACAATACATTACGTAAAATTATTATATATAAAATAAAACTTTTAAAAAAATCATTTAAAAAAAAAATCTTCTTAAGAATCATCTCAAATTTCTTTAAAAAGAAAAAAAAAAAATTATTAACTCAAGGTCATATTAAAAAAAATTCTAAGAAAAACTTATTATCTTATTAACTTATTAACTTAATAAATTAAAAAATGTTAATTAAAATTTGAAAAAAATCTTCTCCAAAATAAATATAAGAATAAAATTATTAATTTATAAAAAAATATAAGAAAAAAAAAAAACAAACATCTTTAAAAAAATCCTCTCTAAAAAAAAAATTAAAACAAAAACACCAAAAAATAATATCAAATAAAAAACCTCAAAAAAAAAAAAAAAAAA
>JAEEGK010021065.1_pt1 | contig 13807 bp, 9 predicted proteins | sample 8958771 | NCBI WGS metagenome assembly JAEEGK01 (sample SAMN16246547, study PRJNA631951) | gut metagenome | biome: gut microbiome; feature: rumen; material: SC-attached | host: Bos | place: Iran: Karaj | collected 2018-10 | reverse complement strand
GAAGGCAAGGTTGAGGTGAAGAACATCACCTCGATCGATAAAGACGACGAAACCAAGGAAGAAAAGAAGGAAGAAAAGAAAGAAGACAAAAAGGATTCCGAGAAAAAGGAAGACAAAACAGAGAAGAAGGAAACTGCGGTTGCGGACGAATCATATTATTATGTTCACTCTGATTATGAAATCCTGCAGAGTCGCCTCTCGACAGCGGCGCTTTTGACAGGTGACTACAGGACTGTCAGGCTTACATCGGATATAACGCTTTCGGGTGACCTTATCATCCCCGAGGACGTGGTTCTCGATCTCAACGGATTTACTCTTAACGCCGGAGATTTCACGATCCCGTTGAAAAAAGATGCATCAATTGATGTTACTCAGAATTCCAAGTTGATAGCAAACCATATCATACCTCTTATTGATAAGTTTGACGAAAACGTTCTCCGGAGATCGTATATTTATCAGCAATCGTATGTGAAGATATACCCCAAAGGTGAAGCGATCCTCGGAGGAGTATCGATTACGGCGGGACCTGAGGAGTATCCTTCCCTTGTCGGGGCAGTTATTGTGCTTGAAGCCATGAGCGAAATCAATGAACATGATAGTCAGTTGTGGGCAATGACTGATGCAGGATTTTCGGTTGAGGGTGGATCGGCTAGAGTGGCGCTTGACAAAGAAGATTTCAGTCAGTTGTCGGTAGTTTTCGATGCACTTGATTATTACGACCGGAATGTCTATATTGATAAAGCTGCGCTTGGTGTTGACAGCACGGATCTTTATTCTTCGGAATGGTTTTCCTACTCCTTCTATCCCAATTTCAGATTTAAGGAGCAAAAACTCATCCTTAATGATATAACAGCGATATACACGCTAAGGAGCGATGAATGGCTTGATGTATATCTGGGAGGAAGATTAAGAGGAAAAGAGGATATCGAGGATGCGATCGCCAATTATGGGGTCATTCCTCCCATAGACATCACGTCAACCGAGGACGGCGATCAAAAATATGTCACCATTAAGAGTAATGACGGCACGGGAAAGATTCTTCTGGAATACCTTGATATCCCGAACCGTTATAACTTGACACTAAAAGATGAAGTTGAAGTCAATACATCGGATGACGAATTCCGTTATGCACTGGTTCTGTATGTCGAAGGATTGTTAAAGTCGGAAGTGGCAACCAGTAAAGGTATCGGAGTGAGACCGAGCGAGAACGGTTGTATTGTTCTCTGTGTTATGGATGATGGAAAACTCATCCTTAATGACGGCACCGAGATATATCTTGCCGATATACCGGATGATGTGAGAGAACACTGGGAGGGTTATGTACAATTCTACATCCAGAATTCAAATACCGAACTCGGAAATTTCGACTGGATCTTTCCGGCGGTATCTACCGAATTCAGCAGATATAAGATCATGATGAAGAAGGACGGAGTGGAAACGGAAATGATTCCCGATCCCGTTTCGGGAATGCTTCGCCCCAAGGACCGGGCATCCGGAAAGATCACAAAGCTGACCGAGCTCATGAGTGTCCTTGACTGGAGTGCATGGACGGCTCTGCATTATTATGAAAACCACATTGTTGAGAGAAAACACAGTTACGAGGGAATCTATGATACTTATCCGATGCTTAAGGACACGTTCGTGGTAGAGAAGGGCAGTGAGATAAAGGTCGGAAAAGTTATCGGCCATTATGACAACGAATTCGAAAGTGAATTTTTGAACCTTAGTCTTGAGGATAAGGACGGTGACAAGAGTACATTAAAGATCGGCAAGGATCATTATTTTGTGGTCAGCTGCGATTCTTCGATGAACATCCCTTCGCTCGGATACAGCTACACCGAGGCAGGTGAAACACCCGTTGTTGTGCCCGGTGCGCTTGAACTTGAATTTGATTCGGAAAATGCTTCCTTTATCGCTGCGGACGACGGAGCAAGCTTAAGGATCGGAAACATGCTCATCGAAACACCTTCCAGATTCGGAGCGGAGCCCGAAGAGGACGAGTACAAGACATTCCCTGTATATATCTCACCGGAGAAGAAGAGGGACGGTTCTGTTGTTTATAACATCATCCTCAGCCCCGAAGATAAATTCTTTGTTGTGGACGACAACGGAACAAAGACGGCAGCAACGCTTGATGATATCAACAGCTGGCTTAGAGTCAACAATTTTGTGGTTCCGGTATCCGATGAGAATCTGACAACCGACGCACTGTGCATCAAGGTCGGAGACGGTTACGCTGTTTATGACGAATCAAGTCACGCTTATGTGGCATATCAGGGCGATGTGAGCGGAGATGTGATTGATGTCAACAATGCAAATGACTTGTCCGTTGTTTCTGCGATGATATATGATGGCAAATTAGAGAAAAAGAGGATCAATATCGTTTCAGGGGCAGCGTTTGCTCTCAATGGTTTTTGTCTTGGGAACAATACAATGACCGTTTCTGAGGGAAGCAGATTGGTGCTCGACGCATCAAATGACCTGATAATAGATGAGAGCGGTAAGATTGTGGCAGCCAGCGGATCGGCGATAGAATTGAAGAATGATGCGACGGTTTATTTGATGGTGACAGAAGACTCTGCACAGATTGAAGTTGAAGAGGGTGCGGTAATCTGCGGAACAGGAAAGATACTTCTCCTCGGTATTCCTATTACCGATGCCGTTGTGAATAAGACCAAAGCATTAAAGGTTGCACTTGAAAAGTATGTCGGAACGGGCGTTAAGGTTGAAGTTTTCGGGGAAGAGGATGACGAATCCACCGAATCAACGGAATGAAACAGGCTGTTAACAATCAAACGAAGGAGGTAGCGACATGAATAAAGAAGAGAACAAAAATTTAGACAGCAAAAAGGTGAACGAAATGGGAGTAGTTTTATCCGACAATGATCTTGACGGTGTTGCGGGAGGACATCAAAGAGGACCAGATACTCATGAGATCGATTCTCTGGCTAAAAGACTGTTCTTCGGCAATAATGTCACTGAGGTTAGAAATGAAGGATCTGTTGGGGTATAATAAATCCAAGGAGGTAGTTGCATGAGTTCAGAAGACAATAAAAAGCAGACTGACAATGTGATGGACAACGATAAAGACAGATTATCCGATGAAGCCCTTTCGGTAGTTTCGGGAGGGGGACAGCGGGAGGTTACGAGACCGCCGATCGATAGGGGAACCAAACAGGCAATGGGTCGTGGTAACAACATCACAGAGGGCCCGACCAAGAACTGATCGCTCCGAAACGCCGGGGAGCAGACCGGTACAAAGGCGCATGTCTTTGAAAGATTGTCCGGTTGTACAATTGGGATGACAAAAAAAGATATTTAACGAACAAGAAAAGAATAGAAGTCGTTTTTACATAATGTTATAATTGTAAAAACGGCTTCTGTTTGTGTGCGATAAACGAAAGCCGTCTGTTACAAGCTTGCTTGTGAACAGACGGCTGAGTGAACGGACATCGAGCGGACTTGTACGCGAGATGTCCCGTCGAATCGAGTAGGAGTCAGCCTACTCGATTGCGATAAACGAAAGCCGTTGATGAAGAAGGTATTTTGACATTCTGTGTTACAGAAAGGAAAAGGGGGTTACATGGGAACTAAAGTTAAATGGGGTGTTTTGGGTACTGCCAATATTGCCAGGGGATGCACCATCCCGGGCATGAAGCAGGTGGATTGCTGTGAGCTTTATGCGATCGCGGGAAGAGACTTGCAAAAAGCGCAGGATTTTAAAAACGAATTCAGTTTTGAAAAGGCGTACGGAAGCTACGAAGAACTGCTTGACGATCCGGAGGTTCAGGCAGTCTACATTCCTCTTCCGAACAATCTTCATTTACAGTATGTCAAGCAAGCCCTTGAAAAAGGCAAGCATGTTCTTTGCGAGAAGCCTCTTGCTCTTAGTGCGGACGAAGCGCGAGACATGTTCGAGACGGCAAACAGGAACGGTCGGTTCCTTATGGAAGCCTACGCCTACCTTCACAGTCCTTACATCAGAAGGCTTAAGCACGACGTCAAAAGCGGTGTCATCGGTGATGTCAATTACATCGAGTCCGCATTCTACACGCAGGGTTATAAAGAGGATTTCAGACTTCACAAGGAGCTTGGCGGAGGAGCAATGTACGACCTGGGGTGCTATTGCACCACGATGATCCTTTCTCTCATTGATTCGGAGGCTGATTTTATAAAGGCCGATGCGGAATTCTCGGATCTGGGCGTCGATCTCATGACGGGCGCGATAATCCGCTTTAAAAACGGCGCCCGTGCCGCATTCAATGTCGGAATGATCCTCGGAGAAGAATCCAATTTCAGATTTGACAGATTGTATATCCACGGAACTAAGGGATCCATTCGCTCCGATGTTGAATATAACAGAGAGGGCGACGTCGGATATAAGATATACACAAGTGAAGACGGCATAATTGAGAGAAGGATCCATGTGCCTCAGAATTACGCGCTCGAGATCGAGCAGTTCAGCAGATGCATCCTGTTCGGCGAAGTTCCGCACATCAGTCCCGAGTTCTCGATAAAAAATGCGGAGCTTATGGACAAGATCCTTGAAAGGATAGGATATTTTCTTTGATGACGTACCACTACCAAAGAGGAAAAAGCGACAGAGATTCTTGATACTTTTTAATTGTCAGGCTTATGAGATAACCGGACTGATTTAAAATCCGTTATAACGGGGGTGAAAGGAGCATTTTATGAACGAACTGGCGATGAGAGAAAGCAAACGTGTTAACAGCAGGCTGTTGCTCTGCTACTTGATCATTTTTATGATCCTCGTTGCGGCTTATGTGATGGAAGTCGTTAAGGGAAGCAGGACACCGCTTTATGTCGTTATACTGATGATGACGGGTCTTGTTCCGCTTCTTGTAGCGTATATTTGTTACAGGATCAAACCGACAGCCAACAGAATCAGGTATATCGCTGCCATAGGTTACGGTATTTTCTACGGAGCCATACTTCTTACCGGAAAAGATTACACATATGTCTACATTTTCCCGATGATGTTTGTGCTGATGCTCACCTGTGACATCAAGCTTATTATGGCGACTGACGCTCTCATCATAATCGCGAACATCATCAGCGCGATTTTGACCTACATGGGAGCCGAAGACAAGGAAACAACTCTGCCCATGATAGAGGTCCAGCTCGCGGTGGCAATTGTGTGCGCCGTTTATTCATTCCTCTAGATCAAGGTCATTAAGAAAAATAATGACGAAAAAGCGCTGGAACTCGGTAAAGAAAAGGAAACCGCGGATGAACTCGTTGATAAAAACGACCGGATCATTGAGGTTGCCAATCTTAAGGTTAAAAATGCGGTTGAAGCCGCCAATCTGCTCGATGAAAATTTTGACAGTGTTCAAAGAGCAATAAGGGAAGTAAGCGAAGGCGCGCAAGTCACCGCGAATACCGCCGAGAATCAGATGTCTGCCATTCAGGAGCTTGACAAGGCAATCGTATCGGTCAAAAAGGAAGCGGGTCTTGTGGACGAAAGTATGAACGGTTTCATGAAGACTGCGGAAGACTGCGCGGAGAAGAGTAAGGCAATCGGAACCGGAATTGAGACGATCGAAGTCGAAAAAGAGGCGATTCTTAAGGGCGCGCAAGCGCTTGAGGAAATGGCGCTCGAGCTTAATGAGATCATCGATATCATCAGTTCCGTTTCTAAGCAGACATCGCTCCTTTCACTTAACGCTTCTATCGAGAGCGCAAGGGCAGGCGAGGCAGGTCGGGGCTTTGCTGTGGTTGCGGGCGAAATCGGAAGCCTTGTTAATCAGACGAATGATGCGACTGCCAAGATTTCGGCGCGTGTCGGCGGCGTTCAGGAAGAAGTCAGGACGATGAAGGAAAAGATCGGCATCATCGACAAGAGCGTTACTGAGCAGAAGGAGATGACATCGTCCGTTATCAGCAGCCTTGAGGATATGAAGAACATCGCTTCGGAAGCAAAGAAGCGGATGGAAGAGCAGCTCAGCCATATGGATCGCATTAGTAGCGACAGCGCGAAAATTTCGGACAGCATCAGCACCCTTTCGGGTATATCCGAGGAGACGACTGCCGGAGCAAGTACGACTCTCGAGCTTGTTAATGACAGTGTTGACAGGATGGGCGAACTCAAGGGAGAGGTTAAGGCAATCCTTGATGTACTCAAATGATATTTGAAAACCGAAACGGTACGTTACGCGGACTTGCCCGCTTTGGAGGGCTTAAAAAGGCTTGCAAAGCTGAACAGACCAAACACGGCGGCATCCGCGGCTACGATCGTTGAACCGACGGGAGTATCGAAAAAGATCGAAATTATGATGCCGGCGAGAGAACAGAATACCGAAATGACTGCCGAGCAGATCGTTACTGCTTTGAAGCTCTTGAACAGACGCATGGACGAAAGTGCAGGAAAGACGATAAGGGCAGAGATGAGCAGCGAACCGACGAGGTTCATCGCGAGAACTATGATCACCGCGGTCACGATGGCGATCAGAAGGTTATATGCATCGGCATGAAGGCCGGAAGCCCTTGCAAAATCCTCGTCGAAGGTGACGGCAAATATCCTGTTGTAGAAAACAATAAAAAGGATCACGACTGTTATAGAGAGAATGACGCAAATCCACACCTCGGAGGAGGTCAGCGTAAGTATCGAGGCTGAACCGAAAAGGCTGCTGCAGACATCTCCCGAAATGTTTGATGAGGTTGAAAATTTGTTCATGAGCAGATAACCGAACGCAAGTGAAGCAACGGACAACATCGCGATCGCGGCATCTCCCCTGACTTTGGCGTTCTTGCCGGTACGAAGCAGAAGTACGGCGCAAAGAACAGTTACGGGCAGAACGAGCAGCATGTTGTTTGAAAGATTAAGAACTGCGGCCACGGCAAGCACGCCGAAGGCGACATGCGAAAGACCGTCACCGATAAAGGAAAAACGTTTCAGAACGAGAGTGACTCCGAGAAGTGACGAGCAGAGTGCTATCAGAACGGCGGTGATAAGCGCGTACCTGACAAAAGGATGCTCCATATAAAGTATTAATGTTTCGATCATGAATCAGGACACTCCTTTCCGGTCATTAACTGCGGATTTTACGTTATTGATATTTGTTTCCTACCGAATACTTCGGCGAAGCGGTAAATAAAAACAATACAGAATGTGAACAATCACAGCAATTCTATCATTATCGCAACACCACATCAACAGAATATTTGGATGTGGTGTTGTTTTATTGATGAATAAGTCGTAAAATTATAGAGCAACAGTAATAGGACGGAGGTTTTGTTTTGAAAAATAGTAAATTTATTTGGGTATGTCTTCTTGTCGTAACGGTTCTTTCTCTTGCTTCCTGCAATAAAACCGATTATTTCAAAACCGAGGAACCTACGCCCGAAGTGCAGGAAGAGCCCGGGTTTGATAAGAATGCCGAACTTATAGTTGAGGGGAAGACTACCGGCGTTCCGAATATCTGCGAAATAACTCTCGATCACATGAATATCGCAAAAGACATAAAGCCCAAGGATCCCGGAACGGTTTATTCGCAGTACAGTGCCGCTGACGGTAAGGTTTATGTTGATCTTTGCATGTCGTATAAAAACCTTGACACGGCGGCTGTTTCTGCGTACGATACCATGAAGTGTACTCTTGTTTATGCGGATAAATATGAATATTCCGGCTTTTCAGCGATGGAGATCGAAAACAGAACAGACTTTGAATCCTCGAGAAACGTGGCAATCTCACCGCTGTCGACGGAATTCGTACATTATCTTTTCGAGGTTCCCGATGAAGTTAGGACCGGCGGAGAGAAAATAGATCTTTATCTCACGGTTAGCGGAAAGAACTTCAGACTTGAGGCCGATCCCGAAGAGATCGACATCACGAGCCTTGAGGTACATCCCGGGGAGAACGCCGTCGAGGTTAAAGCGAAAGAACTGATCACCACGGCAAACAGTGAATTCAGTATTAGCAACGTGGTGGTCACAAACGATGTACTTCCGAGAGAACCGGGAGATTATTATTCGCATTTCGAGGCGGAACCCGGCAAACTGATCGCGGATCTTTGCCTGATCTATAAGAATACTTCGAGTACAAAGATCGGGGTCGATTCGATCGGAAAAGCGACGCTCGTGCTTGACAACAGGTACGAATATGCCGGATTTACGGTAGCGGAGAAGAATGACGGAACAGAATTCCTTGATGCGGATGTAACAAGCATCCTTCCGCTCGAAACGGGATATGTACATCAGCTTTTTATGGTCCCGGAAGAGATCAGGGCAGGAAATGAACCCGTTGACATAGTCTTTACCATAGACGGAACGGAATATAAATACAAACTGAGGTAGTCATGAAATTCAGTATAATCACACCCTTTAACCGTGGAATCGAACAACTTCGCGATAATCTTGAAAGTATCAGGGAACAGAGACTCAGGATTTATCTCGATGAGGTGGACAAAGCAGAAGGCTTTACCCGTACCGAAAGACTGATGAATATGCTCGGCGCGGAAAACATGGGCAAGGTAAGCGAGCTGATCCGAAGCGGCGATCTTGACGGCGTGGAAGCGCTTGCAAGGATCAAGGGTGTTGACGATCTGTGGCCGTTACTTACGTTTGACGGTCTCGGAAACATCATCGCGGTCACAGACAAAAGCGAACTTATGGCGGGTGCGGCCCGGGTGACCGGTCCTTCGGATAGGGAGAACGAAGAAGAGCGCGAGGAAGGCAGTTCCGACAACGAAAGCGATGAGGAGAATGAGATCCGCCCCTTCGTTTATGTTCCGTACAGGGATTTTGAGTTGATCATTGTTGAAGATCATCCCGAGGAGGACATAAGCGCTCTTGTTGATGAATACAAAGATATTTTTGATATAAAAGTTCTTTCGCTTGAAGACGCTACAGGCGTTGCTGCTGCGCGAAACAAAGGAATAGAGGAGGCTGAGGGAGAATATATCATGTTCGTCGACAGTGACGACTATCTTTTCCCGAGGGCTCTTTATTTCATGGATAAGGCGAGTCATACGGCTGCAAATCCCGATATCATCTACGGGATGAAGGTGTGGACATGGTATTCGAGGAATGGCTTCATTGCCACGTTCAATAAGCAACAGCAGGAAGAAGAAAACAATGCGCAGGCCGATGATTCGACCGACGATTCGGCTGCGGACGAAGCCCGTGAGAGGGAAGAACGCATGAAGAGCGAACTCTCCGAGCAGGAATTCATCGAATACAGGCGTAAGAATGCAGCATCAAGGCTTATCTCGAGACGTAAGGGAATCCGGAATGTCTCGGCCCTCGGAATCTCGTACAAGAGAACGCTTCTTATGGAAAACAACATAAGATTCCCCGAACAATTCCGTTATTACAGCGATTTTCCGTTCCTTTGTCTCGCACTTGAAAAGGCAACGACATTCAGAAAAAATTACAGATCGTGGTACATAAAAAGAAAACACGCGGATTCAATCAATTTCCCTTCACTCGCGCAGGAGAAAAGCGAGAATCGTTTCCCGGAGCTGCTCGAAAGCTACGCCTACACCAAAAAGATTTTAAAGCCCGATGGCATCATCAGGCAGAAGGCGGATCTGAAATTTATCGGATACTACACGGGATATTTCGTTACGAGACTTCGCAGAAGCGAGAACGACTATTGGAGGGAAGAACGCTTTGATGCCTGCAGCGAACTTGTAAAGGACATTCCCGTGCCCACCCTGAAACTCTTGTCTCACTACAAGAGGAGCCTTATCAAGCTTCTGGTTAAGGGTGATGCTAAGAAGACGTACCGCCGGGTGTCTTTCAAGCTCGCGCTCAAGAAGCTTTGGAAGTGCATGACTTCAAGGACGATGCTCGTGCAGAGTTTTTATGTTCATGTGTTTCTGAAAAAACCGGTCAAAAAAGAATACATTATGTTCGAGTGCTTCTTCGGGAGGAGCTATGGTGACAACCCGAGGGCTCTGTATGAGTACATATCGAAGACATTCCCCGGAAAATACACATGCATATGGAGCATGGCGAAGACTCACGGTAACAATATACCCTATAAACACAAGACCGTGAAAAGACTTGGCCTTCGTTACGGATATTATCTTGCGAGGAGCAAATTCTTTGTTTTTAACACAAAACAGGCATGGATGCGTAAGCGCGAGGGACAGGTTTTTCTCGAAACATGGCACGGAACACCGCTTAAAAAGCTGGCGTTCGACATGGAGGATAACTTTAGCGCTTCGCCCGGTTACAAGAAGCACATCTACAGTAAGACCCGTTCATGGGACTATCTTGTTGCGGCAAACAGCTTCTCGTCTGAGGTTTTCAAGCGATGTTTTATGTTTGAAAACAAGATGCTTGAATACGGCTATCCCCGTAACGACGTTCTTCACGGACCGGATCGCGATGAGCGCGCGGCAGAGATCAGGAAGAAGCTCGGGATTCCCGAAGACAAGAAGACGATTCTCTACGCTCCCACATGGAGAGATGACGAGTATTACGGAGCGGGAGAATACAAATTCACGCTGCGGCTTGACCTTAATCTTCTCAGAGAGAAGCTTGGAGAGGATTATGTTGTCCTTTTGAGAACGCATTATTATATCGCTGACAAGCTTGATGTAACGGGACTTGACGGCTTTGCGTATAATCTAAGCAAGTATCCCGATATTGCGGACATATACCTGATCTCCGATATATGCATTACAGACTATTCCTCTGTATTCTTTGATTATGCGGGTCTCAGGAGACCGATGCTGTTCTACACGTACGATATCGATAAATACAGAGATATGCTCCGCGGTTTTTATTTCGACATGGAATCGACGGTTCCCGGACCGCTTCTTTATACAAGCGAAGAGGTTGTTGATGCGATACTTCACATCGATGAGGTGAGCGCGAAATTTAAGGAGAAGTACGATGCGTTCTATGAGCGCTTCTGCGCATGGGAGGACGGTCGTGCCTGCGCGAACATCTACGAGGAAGTGTTCGTGAGAGGCGAGGCTGAAAGAGCTCTCGCCGCCGAAAGGGCAGAACTTGAAAGAACCGAGCTTGAACGGGAACAGCAAGAGAAAGAGGATATGATAGAATAAGCGACCGGGAAGGATTTGCCGGCGCGGCGTGATGCATTCGGAATATGCCTCCGGAATGCATCACGGCATGATGTGTTATATATGAGCACGAATCGGACTCACTTTATGGGAGACGAGAAGTGAATGTAGGGAGGCTTGGGATCCCGATTGTTATAAACGCCTTCGAGCTGGCGCAACACGACCTTCATGGGACGCACAAAATGGCGATCGTGACTTAAGCCGCAACGGGTTGCGGGCAGACTTTTAAGCTGATCGATCTGATCTTTGAGGAGCTGGACATTGTAATAGTCCGGCTCTTTTCCGTTCCCGAGACACGGATAGGTTGCGTCGCCGAGAAAAATAAAATCGTCATTGATCATAAGCGCAAGAGAACCGCGGGCATGAGACGATCTCAAAGGGATGATGTCGAGCTTGATTCCGTCATAAATCGTTATCGGCTTGGTAACAAGCGTCGCCTGTGGAGTGTAATGCGCTATGTGCGAGCCTGCATACACGGTCTCTGTCGGGATCGGCTTGTACGTGAGCGAGATCGTATCGTCCGGAAGCATCTCACCCTCACCCGGATAGTGCTTCGTGAGCCACCACGTGTGATCCCTGTGAAAATGCGACACGATGATGATCGTGTCCTCCGGGAGACCGTAAAGGAAGTCGAGATCGTCAAACGAGCTCCCGACGTCGAACAGGTAGGTGTGCTTCTCACCCTTGATAATGCCGATGTCCGACGAAAGCGGATGCTCCACGCATGGTATGTACGAAATGATGTCGTCGATTTTGATTATGTCCGGTTTGCTCATTTTTCAATCTTTTCCGCCTTTTGGGTTATTTTGTTTCGGGGACGGCTCACATTGTCTCCTACTACTAATTATTTTTGTGGTAATTTTGACTGGGATGCGGCTCGCCCAAGGTCTCCGCGTCCGAAGTGTTTTCCGAAAGCTCTGTCGAATGTCGAGACCGAGCTAGTCTTCGTTCTTCGCACTATGTGCTCGAACATCAGACAGACGCTACTCGCTCCGTTTCACTTCGCGACTCTTAAGCAAAACATTTCATTGAACCATTGAAACGTTTTGCTTCGAGCACGAAAACTTGTAAACAAGTTTTCTGGTAGCTTGGCGGGAGCGCCTTTCGGAAAATAGTTCGTGACAGGAGACACAGGGCGAGCCATTAAAAAACGCAACCAAGTGCAATACTGTGGTTTAATATATTACATGTTGGGAAATACTATAATAAATGCGATACATTTAGTCAAACATTAAGCACAATTTGATTAGTATAAAAAAACAACAGTTGTAGACTTTCTTTAGATAATTGAACCGTGCTTTGAACCGTGGTGAACAGGTAAAGGTTTTGGACTAAGAACCGCAGTCGATGAGGAGGATAAACATGCAGATGACATTTCGCTGGTACGGGACCGGCAATGACACGATCACGCTTGAGCAGATAAAGCAGATCCCCGGTGTTGAGGGGATCGTTTGGGCGCTTCACGACAAGATGCCCGGAATCGTTTGGGAAGAGGAAGAGATTAAGAAGGTCACGGACGAGATCAAGGCGTATGGCTTTAACGTTGATGTTGTTGAGTCGGTCAATGTTCACGACGACATCAAGATCGGTCTTCCGACCCGCGACATGTATATCGAGAACTATAAGCAGACTCTCCGCAATCTTGCGAAGTTCGGTGTGAAGGTCGTTTGCTACAACTTCATGCCCGTATTTGACTGGACAAGGACGGAACTTTTCCATCCCAATGAGGACGGTTCGACCTCCATGTACTACGAGAAGGACAAGATCATGGCGGACCCGAAGGAAATGGCGGAGTACATCACCGAGAAGTGCAAGGGCTTCACGATGCCCGGATGGGAGCCTGAGCGTATGGCTCACCTTTCGGAGCTTTTTGATGCTTATAAGGATGTTACGAAGGAGAAGCTTTGGGCGAACCTCGAGTATTTCCTTAAAGCGCTTATGCCCACCTGTAAGGAAACCGACATCAAGCTTGCGATCCATCAGGACGATCCGCCGTGGGATATCTTCGGACTTCCGAGGCTCCTTGTTGACGAGCCTTCGATTGATCGTTTTCTTAAGATGGTCGACGACCCCTACAACTGCCTGACACTCTGCTCGGGCTCGGTAAGCTCGAATCCTAAAAACAACACCGCGGACATCGTTCGTAAGCACTGCGATCGGATAGCCTTTGCGCATATACGTAATGTCAAGCATTTCCCGAACGGTGACTTTAAGGAAGTGTCACACCGCGACTGTGACGGTGACACCGGAGTCCTCGATATCGTCAAGGCGTACCATGATATGGGCTTTAACGGCTATATAAGACCCGATCACGGTCGTCACATCTGGGGCGAAAAGTGCAGACCCGGATACGGCCTCTACGACAGAGCGCTCGGTATCATGTACCTGCTCGGAGCATTCGAGATGCTCGACAAGGTGGATGGTAAATAATAGACGGTTTAAAGATTCGGCTCAGGAATAAAAACTGAGCCGAAACAAAAAGCAGACTGAAGTAAAACAAAACAGACAAGCAGAACAAACAAGCAGAACAGACAATAAGACGGAAGAAACAAAACAAAGAAACAGAACAAAGAAACAGAATAAAAAAAAACAGAGCAGTACGTCGGACAGGAGAGAAACTGTCATAAATGAGGATAAAGAAATGATCTTAAACAGAAAAGGTATTGAAGACAGAAGTGCATGGAAGGGATACCGCCTTCCGGAATTCGATATAGAGAAGATGCGTGCGAAGACCGCAGAGAATCCCGTGT
>JAEEGK010021061.1_pt1 | contig 13808 bp, 13 predicted proteins | sample 8958771 | NCBI WGS metagenome assembly JAEEGK01 (sample SAMN16246547, study PRJNA631951) | gut metagenome | biome: gut microbiome; feature: rumen; material: SC-attached | host: Bos | place: Iran: Karaj | collected 2018-10 | reverse complement strand
AGCCGCTTCATGCTGGTCTGCGCCATGAACCCCTGCCGCTGCGGCTGGTACGGGCATCCCTCCGGCCGCTGCACCTGCTCGGAAAGCGCCGTCCGGGCTTACCGGCAGCGCATCTCCGGTCCCCTGCTGGACCGGATGGATATCACGCTTTCCGTCCGCTCTCTGGAATACGACGAGCTGCGGCAGGATTCTGCCGGGGAACCCTCGGCGGCCATCCGCGCCAGGGTGGAGAAGGCCCGGGAGATCCAGCGGGCACGGCTGGAGGGCACCGGGGAAAGGGTGAACGCCCGCCTGAGCGGAAAGCTGCTGCGGGATTCCTGCAGGCTGGACGGACCCAGTGAGAGCATGCTCCGCTCCGCTTACGCCCGCCTGGGCCTCACCGCCCGCAGCTACGACAAGGTGCTTCGCGTGGCCCGGACCATCGCGGACCTGGCCGGGAGCGAAACCATCCAGACCCACCACCTGGCGGAGGCGCTGCAGTACCGCGCCAAATTCTGAGACAGATAGGCTTCCGGGCAGCTCCCGGGAGCAGGCCAATATGACTATAGAAAAGGAGCCGTATCCCATGAAAAAGACAATTGCTGTCCTTCTGGCCCTTCTCCTGGCGCTAACGCTGTGCGCCTGCGACGGCACCGTGAAGCCTTCCCCGACGCCGGAACCCACGGCGACGCCTGCGCCAACGGCAACCCCCACGCCTACTGTCACCATGCTCCTGTCTTCCGAGGAGTTCCAGAGCTATTCCTGCATGGAGGCGGAAAAGAAGCTGCAGCTCATGGGCTTCACCTCCATCCGTCTCGGTGAATACGCCGACCTGAGTTCCTTCGAGGCCGACAAGGTGGATAAGGTCCAGTCCGTCTCCATCGGCGGCAAGGACCGCTTTGAGGTGGGCGACACCTTCGCCGCCGACGCCGAGGTGCTGCTGCAGTACCACGTAGTGCGGAAGCTGACGGTGCCCGCCGCCCCGGAGGAGATCAAGCTCAAGGAAGCCACCGAGGCCGCCCGCATCTTTGAGGAGGCCGGGTTCACCAACGTGAGCACCGAAGTGGTGGAGGACCTGGAACAGGCCGACGAAGGTCCCCTGGTGGAAGCCCTGGTGGACGGCAGAACCGATTTCTCAAAAAGTGAGAGCATCCCCTTCGATTCCGAGATCCGCATCGTGACCCACGTCTACGGCGGACCCTATGCCCATCTGACGGAGCTGACGCCGGAGCAGATCTATGCCCGCTGCGCCCCCGCCGTATTCTACGTGGAGATCTACGACGAATGGGGCTGGTGCATCAAGACCGGCAGCGGCTTCTTCATTCGCTCCGACGGCCTGGCCATCACCAATTACCACGTGATCTCCGGCGCAGACAGCGCCACCATCACCGTCTCCGACACCGGAGAGGTCTACGACGTGGCCGGCGTCTACGACTACAGCGCTGCGGAGGACTGGGCCGTGCTGCAGATCGACGGCAGCGGCTTCCAGACCCTGGAGATCGGGGACCCGGGCTATGACGTGGGCGGCGCTACCGTCTATGCCATCGGCAGCCCCCTGGGCCTGCAGAACACCATCTCCGCCGGCATCATCTCCAACCCCGCCCGGGTGGACGGCGGCATGACCTACATTCAGATGAGCGCGGCCATCTCCCCCGGCAGCAGCGGCGGCGCTCTGCTGAACAAATACGGCCAGGTCATCGGCATCACCTCCGCCACCTACACCAGCGGCCAGAATCTGAACCTCTCCATCCCCCTCACGTATCTGGAGGAGATGGATATCAGCGATTATGTGCCCCTCCACGCCGCCCAGAACTCCCCCAGCGGCACCCTGACTCTCTCCGATACCAGGCTGACCCTGGGTCTGGGCGACAGCGGCAGCGTCACCGTCACCGCCATCGAGCAGAACTGCGAGGAGACCGTTTCCGTCCGCTACGTCATCGGCGACGAGGAGATCGTGTCCTGCTCCTGGGGCGGCTGGGTCGGCGACGACAACACCCTGAACGTGACGCCGCTGAAGATCGGCAACACGGACGTGACCGTATACTTCCTCATCAGCGGAACCGAGACGGTGCTGGACGTGAAGACCCTCTCCGTGACCGTCACAGCGGACGGCAACAGCCAGATCTCCGACGACTCCACGGAGTTCAGCGTGGAATCCTCCGTGGTGAACCTGAGCCTCTTCGGCCAGGGCGAGCTCTGGGTCCACGCCTATACCGACTACATCAGCGACCCGGATCACGACGTCTACGTCACCTCCTACACCGGGGACAGCTCCATCGTGGAATGCTCCTGGGGCAGCTGGGCCGGGAACGACATCCCCCTGTACCTCACGCCTCTGGCTTCCGGTACCACGGAGATCACCCTGGTCTACCATCTGGAGGACGATACGGTGCTGGCCCAGGAGATCATTACCGTCAACGTGATCTTCGGCTCCGTCACCCTCTCCGAGGACGAGCTGGGCCTTGCTGAAGGCGAGAGCGTCACCCTGACGGTCTCCTGCCGCCTGGAGGGCTGCAGCAATATCGCTTTCTCCACCAGCCTCTACGGCGACCCGATCCTGGACGCCCAGTGGGGAAGCTGGTCGGACGACGGTTTCAGCCGGGAGCTGATCCTCACGGCCATCGCCTCCGGCGAGGCGGATCTGGAGATCTGGCTGGAGGACTGCGATACGCAGCTGTATCTGGACTGCGTCTCCATCCCCGTCTCCGTGGAGTGATCAGAAACACCATCAAACCCGAAAGGGGGCTGAACGGATGAATATCGTTGTCGCAGGCGGCGGCCAGGTGGGCGGCGAGCTGGTGCAGCAACTGAGCCAGGAAGGTCACAGCGTCACCGTCATCGACGTGAGCGGCGCCCGGGTGGAGGACATCAACGGGCAGTATGACGTCATGGGCATCGTGGGCAACTGCGCTACCCTCCAGGTCATGCAGGAGGCCCAGGTGGAGAAGGCGGATCTCATGATCGCCACCACCGCCTCCGACGAGCAGAATCTGCTGGCCTGCCTGCTGGCCAAGAAGCTGGGCGCCCAGCACACCATCGCCCGGGTCCGGGATCCCCAGTACGTGGGGCAGATGGAATACCTGAGTGAGGACCTGGGCCTGAGCATGTACGTCAATCCGGAATACTCCGCCGCTTCGGAGATCTTCCGCCTGCTGCGCTTCCCCTCCGCCCAGAAGCTGGAGGTCTTTGCCGGCGGCCGGGTGGAGATCGTGGAGGTGACCCTGCCGGAAGGCAGCGGCCTGGCCGGCATCCCCCTGCGGGACCTGCCCAGGGCCATGGGCGCCAGGATCCTGATCTGCGCCGTGCAGCGCGGAGAAGAGGTCTTCATTCCCAAGGGTGATTTCGTCCTCCAGGACGGGGACAAGATCAGCATCACCGCCGAGCCCAACGAGATCACCCGGGTCTTCAAGAAATGGGGCCTGCTGCGGAAAAAGGTGGACAACGTGATGCTGGTGGGGGGCGGCCTCATCAGCTATTACCTGGCGCGGATGCTCTGCGGCATCGGGGCCCGGGTGGTCATCGTGGAAAAAGACGCCGCCCGCTGCCGGGAGCTGTGCGAGCGTCTGCCGGAGGCCGCCATCATCAACGGCGACGGCACGGATCACGAGCTGCTGGGCGAGGTGGGTATCCAGAGCATGGACGGCGTGGTCGCCCTCACCGCCTCCGACGAGGAGAACATCATTCTGGGCATGTACGCCGACTCCCTCAGCGACATGCGCAAGGTGGTGGTGAAGGTCAACAACGGCAACCTGGTCCGGCTGGGCGAACGGGCGGGACTGGAAAGCGTGCTGAGTCCCAAGCACATCACCGCCAACCTGATCCTGCGCTATGTGCGGGGCATGTCCAACTCCCTGGATTCCAACGTGGAAGCGCTGCACACCTTCTGCTCCGGCCAGGTGGAAGCCCTGGAGTTCTCCGTGGGCAAACAGGCCGAAGGCGTGGCGGGCGTGTCCCTGAAGGACCTGCAGCTGCGGCGGGATCTGCTGCTGGCCTGCATCATCCGGGACGGGCGGGCCATCATCCCCGGCGGCCTCGATATGATCCATCACGGGGACCACGTGCTGGTGGTCACCACGGCGGAGGGTCTGAACGACATTACGGATATACTGGAATAATCAAATCGCGATCGCCTCGCGCATCCTTATTCGCCGGAATCTGCGAGGCTTTAACGACAATCAGCCCGCGTTCCCATGAAGGAAACGCGGGCTTGTGAAAGGATAACACGATGGAAATGAGCGATTGCTGCCATCCCGGCGGGGAAGCTCTGACCCTGGAGGCCGCGAAGGTCTGCGGCTGGAAAGAGGGGGACCGGATCCTGGACGTGGGCTGCGGCGGCGGACAGAGCATGCTTCTGCTGAAAAAGAGCCTGGGGATCAAGCCCGTGGGCTGCGACCGGGACGAGGGGATGCTGGCCAGGGCCAAGCTGCTGGACCCGGATTTCAAGCTCCGGATCACCGACGGCATGAGTCTGGACTTTCCCTCCCTCTATTTCGACGGGGCCTTGCTGGAATGTTCCTTCAGCCTGATGAACCGCCACGACGAAATGCTCAACGAGTTGTACTGCGTGCTGAAAAAGGGCGCGAAGGTCGCCATCAGCGACCTCTATTACATCAACCCCGACCCGGACAGGGCCGGGGAGGTCTACTATGAGGCCAAGCGCATCCTGGGCACCCCCAAGGAGGAAGGGGACTGCGAAAAGGCCGACGAGATCCCCTCCCCCTATCTGCTGGACGGGATGTTCGTCATCGACAATCTCCTTCACGCCATCCGGGAGACAGGCTTCGAGATCACCTATTTCCGGGACCGGACCAAGCTGCTCCAGGACTGGTACGCCCAGCTGCTGATGGACTACGGCAGCCTGGACGAATACTGGAAGCAGACCCTCCCACCCGGCAGCGAGCCCTTCTGCCGGGCCAAGGTGGACAAGCACACCGGCTACTTCCTGCTGACGGCGGAAAAGCTGTGATCGGCGGGGTCATCCTGGCGGCGGGCTACTCCTCCCGCATGGGGGACTTCAAGCCTCTGCTGCCGGTGGCGGGCGTCCCGGCTCTGAAAAGGTCCGTCGACGTCCTGGCTGCCGCCGGGGCGGAGGTCGCCGTGGTCACCGGATACCGGCGGGAAGCGCTGTCCCCCCTGGTGGAAGCCTGGGGGGCGGCGGAGATCGTGAATCCGGACTATGCTGAAGGCATGTTCACCTCCGTGCTGGCGGGGGTCCGCCATTTTGCGGAACGGGGCGCGGAGATGATCCTCCTGCTCCCCTGCGACTGCGCCGCCGTGCCCAAGGAGGCGGTGCGGCAGCTGATCGCCTGCGCCGGGGACAAGGGGGAATATGCCCTGCCCACCTACATGGGCAAAAACGGCCATCCGCTGCTGATCCCCCGGCGGTATTTCCGTGAGATTCTCCATTTCGACGGCCCCGGCGGCCTCAAGGGGGCCCGGAGCCTCCATGAAGACACGCTTCTTCGCCTGCCCATGCCCTGGGAGGGCACAGTGCTGGATATGGACACCCCGGAGGATTACGCCGCCCTCTGCGCTTATGCCCAGGACGACGGCCTGGCGGAGCTGGCTGCGGGGCGAAGATTCTGGCTGATACGCCACGGGGCCACAGAACTCCACAGCGGCAAGATCGTCATGGGCCGCTATGACGCCCGTCTCTCCGAGGCGGGAAAGACCCAGATGGAGGAGATGGGGCGGCGTCTGACCGGGGAAAAGCTGCGGGCCAGTTCCCTCTACGTGAGCCCCCTGCGCCGGGCCCGGGACAGCGCGGAACTGGTGAACGCCTCTCTGGGTCTTCCCATCCGGGAGGTGGAGGCTTTTTCCGAAATCAGCCTGGGAGCCTGGGACGGGATGCTCATCGAGGATGTGAAAAAGCGCTGGCCCGCTGAGTATGCCCGGCGGGGAGAATACCTGACGAGCTATCGCTTCGACGAAGGGAGCGAGAGCTTCTATATGGTGCAGGAGCGGGTGCGTCGGGCTTTGGCGGAGCTGCTGAAAGACGACCCCAGCCCGGATATCCTCATCCTCAGCCACGCGGGGGTCGTCAAATGTCTCTGGGGGCTCCTCCAGGGCCGGGACATCGACTGGGCCTTCCCCCGCTGCCGCCCGGACAAGGGGGAGCTGACGGTGCTTCGGGTATAGAAAAACCGCACGGCCCCTCGGGTCGTGCGGTGTTCGGTCTGGCTTTTAAATTCCTGCTTCCGCCTTGATCTGCTTCAGGGCCTGGGCCAGCTGGTCCGGGCAGGAGGTGGGCTTGGGGCCGCACTGGATGCCGTCCACAATGGAGATCACTTCGTCGATGGGGCGGTTCTCGCTGAGCCGGGCCACGCCCTGGGTATTGCCGGGGCAGCCGCCGATGAACTCCACCTTGCGGATGATGTCCCCTTCCATGTCAATGACGATGCTCCGGGAGCAAACGCCCTTTGTTTTATAAGTATACTGCATGGTCATTCTCCTTTGCCAAGTTCGATTTTTCCCATCATAACACAGCGTCCCCGTTCTTGCAAGAGCGGCGGAAGCATATAAATCCCCTATAAGGGGGTGAGCTGTGTTGAAACGGCTGATGCGGGACTTGGCGGTACTGCTGACGGTGACGCTGCTGGCCTTCGGGCTGGACAAGCTGGGGGCCTTCACCGCCCTGGCCGCCCTGCTGGAACCGGCGGCGGCAGCAGAGGAAGGGGAAAGGGTCTCCTTCTGGCCTGGGGAAAGCGCGCCTTACCTGCCCCCTGCCCCGAAGCCAACGCCGCAGCCGGAAATCGCAGAGGGGGAAGAACCGGTGTCCGCCCTGTCCCAGGGGGACCTGCGCAGCGCCAGCCGCCTCATGGTGGATCAGCTGGGCCTGCTGCGGGAGGGGTGGAGCTACGCCATCCCCGCGGAGGGACCGCAGGTGCTGATCTTCCACACCCACAGCTGCGAAGCCTATACGCCCCAAGGGGAGGACGATTATGAAGCCAGCGGGGAATTCCGCACCCTGGAGGACAGCCAGAGCGTCATCGCCGTGGGGGACTGTCTGGCGGAAGCCCTGGAACAGTTGGGCTTCGGGGTGCTCCATGACCGCAGCCTTTACGACTACCCCGCCTACAACGGGGCCTATGACCGCTCCGGGGCGGCGGTGCGGCAGCTGCTGGAGGACAATCCCGGCATCCGGGTGGTCATCGACCTGCACCGGGATTCCCTGGGCGGGCGGAGGACGGAATACCTCCTCCCCGACGGGCAGAAGAGCGCCCAGGTCATGCTGCTGCTCACCACCGGGGAAAACGGCCTGTATCATCCCAGCTGGCGGGAAAACCTGAAGCTGGGGCTGGAGCTGCAGAACCGGATGGAGCTGGACTATCCGGGGCTGGCACGGCCCCTCTACCTCTCCCCCGCCCGTTACAATCAGCATCTGTCCCCCGGCTCTCTGCTGCTGGAGGTGGGCACGGACGCCAACACCCTGGCGGAAGCCAAGCAGGCGGCCCTTCTTTTTGCCGACTGCCTGGGGCAAGTGCTGGAAGCACACAAAGAGAATTGAGGTGCCTATCATGTCTGCGGAACTGGTGGCTCTGGGCGAGCTGCTGATCGACTTTACCCCCTGCGGGCTTTCCGAGACGGGAAGCCTTCGCTATGAGCGAAACCCCGGCGGCGCGCCGGCCAACGTGGCGGTGGCCGCTGCCCGGCTGGGCCTCTCCGCCGCCTTTGTGGGCAAGGTGGGGGACGACATCCACGGGCGTTTCCTGCGCCGGACCCTGGAAGCCGAAGGGGTGGACCTCTCCGGCCTGGTGACGGACAGGGAGACAAGCACCTCCCTGGCTTTCGTGGAGCTGGGGCCCGGGGGAGAACGGGATTTCAGCTTTGTGCGCCGGGGCTGCGGCGATACCCGGCTGAGGCCGGAGGAGATCCCGGCAGAGTTGATCCGCAATGCGAAGCTCCTCCACCTGGGCACGCTTTCCATGACGGAGGAACCGGCCCGCAGCGCGACCAGGTGGGCCCTGGCCCTGGCCGGGGCTGCGGGGGTGACCGTCTCCTGCGACGTGAATTACCGCGCACCGCTGTGGGACAGCGAAAGGGACTTCCTCCTGGCCTGCGACGCCCTGCTGCCCCGGGTGCAGCTCCTGAAAGTCTCCCGGGAGGAGGCGGCGCTGCTCACCGGCCTGACCGAACCGGAGGCCGCCGCCGGAGCGATCAAAAGCCGCTGGGGGGTGGAGACCGTGGCGGTGACCCTGGGAGCCGAGGGGGCCTGGCTGGACGGTTTCTGCCCCGCGCCCAGCGTCCGGGCTTTGGACACCACCGGCGCCGGGGACTGCTTCTGGGCTGCCTGGCTCTATGCCCGGCTGCGGAAGAGGCTGGACGCCCTGCCCTTTGCCTGCGCTGCCGCTTCCCTCTGCGTGGAGAAGCGGGGGGCTATCCCCGCCATGCCGGACCTGGCGGAAGTGGAGGCGCGGCTGAAGGGATAAGAAAAGCGGGCCGCGCTTTCATTTGCGCAGCCCGTTGAGGTAGGTTTCCAATATGAGGGTGGCGGCCACGGCGTCGATCCGCTCCCGCCGCTTTTTCCCCTTCTTCCCCGCTTCGGAGAGGATACCGTGGGCTTCCAGGGTGGTGCGCCGCTCGTCCACAAAGACCACCGTCAGCCCCTTTTCCTCCAGCTCGGAAGCAAAGGCGCGGCTCTTTTCCGCCCGGGGGCCCTCGCTCCCGTCCATATTCCGGGGCAGGCCCAGCACGACGGTATCGACGCCCTTTTCCCGGGCCAGGGCCGCCACGTCCTCCACCAGCTTCTGGTGGTTCCAGGAGGGCAGCACCGCCGTCTCCCCCGCCAGGAGGCCCAGGCTGTCCGAAATGGCGACGCCGGTGCGGGCGTCCCCGTAATCCAATGCCATGACTTTCATTTCATCACCCGGGGCTATTCTAGCACAGCATTCTCCGTTTGTCATCCCGGCAAAAACAGGATAGGATGAGGATATGTACTACACATACTTGCTGCGCTGCCGGGACGGCAGCCTTTACGCGGGCATCACCACGGACCTTCATCGCCGCTACCGGGAACACCGGGAGGGCGGCAAAAAGGGGGCAAAGTATACCCGCGCCCACCCGCCGGCGGGCTATGCCGCCGCCTGGCGCGCGCCGGACCGGGCGGCGGCCTCCCGCCTGGAATACCGGCTGAAAAAGCTGGGGCACGCCGATAAAGAGGCCGTCATCGACAGCTGGCTTCCGGGCTTTCTCGCCCTCAGCCCGGAAGAACTGCGGGAGGCGGAAGGATGAAGATCCTGGTGAGCGCCTGCCTGCTGGGGCTGCGCTGCCGCTACGACGGGCAAAGCAAACCCAACGCCGCGGTGCTTGCGCTGGGGGAAAAGCATACCCTCATCCCCTGCTGCCCGGAGCAGCTGGGCGGCCTGCCCACACCCCGAAGCCCCTCGGAATGGCAGGGAGAGCGGATCGTGAACCAGGCGGGGCAGGACGTGACGGACCAGTACCTCCGGGGCGGTGAAGAGGCCGTCAGGCTGGCCCGGACCCTGGGCTGCGAGCTGGCCATCCTCAAGGAGCGCAGCCCCGCCTGCGGCAGCCGGGAAGTATATGACGGCAGCTTTTCCGGCGTTCTCCTTCCCGGCGAGGGCAGCGCCGCCCGCGCCCTGCGGGAGGCGGGCATCCCGGTTTTGGGGGAAAGCGAGCTGGACAGGCTGCCGGGCGAAAACTGAATGCACAAAAGCGCCTTTGACATTTGTCAAAAGCGCTTTTTCTCTGCCTCCGGATCAGGTCGCGTCCCGCTCTTCTTCCCGATTGCGGAAGAGCATGGTGATGCACCAGACGCCCGCCAGCCCCACCAGGGTGAAGATCACCCGGCTGAGAGTGGAGGTTTGACCCCCGCAGAGCCAGGCCACCACGTCGAACTTGAACACGCCGACGCAGCCCCAGTTCAGGGCACCGATGATGGCCAGCGTCAGCATGATCTTATCCATGACCATGATTTCATCCTCCGATCTTTCGATTCGGCCTCAGTATGCCACAGTCAGGCGGGATTATACGCACAGGGCGATTCAGTTTCCCGATTTTTCCTTCATTTCCATTTCTGCCTTCAGGCTGCGGAATCCTTCGTCATCGCCCAGGAAGTCCTCGTATTTCATAAGATGCGCGGACAGATTGGGGATCGGCATCCATTCCTCCTGCATCTCCGGATCGTCCTTCAACTGATCGAAGAAGATCCAATTCCGCGCCGCCAGCTGGTGATCCTCCAGACTGGCAGCGGCCTTGCACTGCAAACCCAGCGCCATCTGGCGGCGGAGAGCGGCCAGACAGCCCTCTTTGTCCTCCAAAGCCCGTTGGAGCTTGGCCCAGGTATCCGCCGCCACGAATTTGCGGGAAGCAAAGAAGTCCGGGCAGACCAGATCGAAGAGGGACAGCAGCTTTTCGCGGACCTCCGAAAAGGCCAGAGCACGCCGCGCATCCCGGCTGTAATATCCGCTTACCATCATCATAAGCAGGGTATCCATGGTCAGCCAGAGCGTGAAAATCTGCCGTTGTCCAAAGCGCATCAGCTCCTTGTCGTCTCTTTGCATCAGCACCTGGGCTTTCCCCACGATCCGCAGCTGCCAGGCTTCCGGGCTCAGCCGCTCGATGCAATCCAGGGCCCGCTCATATTCCCCCGCATAGACATAGGCGCGACGCAGCACTTCAAGAGCCTCGTCCACCCGCTGCCGGTCTCCGCAGGAACGGATGAGTTCCCGGCAGAGACGAATGCAGGCTTCCCTGGCTTCTTCCGCCTCTCCCGTCTTTTTCTCATAATCCCGGACCACCGAAAGGGAAAGCCAGGACATGGCCAGGGCAATTTTCAGCTGCGGGTCATTGGGATATTTTTCCAGTCCCGCTTTCAGCATGGCGATATTCTCCTCCAGGGTCTCGCACCGGTCGGCCTTGTCCACGATGGCACGGGCCGCCTCCCCGTCGGGGAGACGGAAGCCGTAGAGCCGGTCGATGGAGACGCCGAAGAGCTCTGCCAAAAGGGGAAACTGCCCCACGTCCGGGGCGCACACGTCGTTTTCCCACTTGGACACGCTCTGGCCGGAGACCCCCAGCTTTTCCGCCAGCTGCTGTTGGGTCAGCCCCCTGGAGCGCCGCAGCTCGCTGATATTCGTTCCGATGCTCATTTCGCATCCTCCTTTCTGAGGACAGTATGGCAGAAGGGCGGGGTCAAAAGAATACCGTGGTTTTCTCTTGATTCCCCGCTTTTCTCAACCGTAGGTTGAGCGCAAGAAGCCCCCGGAGCTGTGCTCCGGGGGCTTCTTGGCGGATCACCACCCGATGCTCCGCCCGGCCTGCCAGCCGGTCTTCGTGGCGTTCATGATGTTCTTGACGCCAGTGCAGTCCCCGGCGAAGGCGAAGCTGGGAGCGGCGGCGGAGAGGGCCGCGGCTTCCTCGAAATTGGGCTTTCGGCCTGTGGCGTAGACCACCGTATCTGCCGGGAAGAAGCAGCCGTCCTCCGTATTGACCCCGTCGGGGTCGATCTTGACGGCGGCGGTGCGGAAGTGAACGGGGATGCGCAGCTTTTCCAGCTCCATGCGCACGATGCTCCCGTGCATGAAGGCACCGTCCATGCGCATCGCGGGGGCCAGCTCCAATATCACCGGTTCCTTCCCCAGATTGCGCAGGTAGATGGCCAGCTCCGTGCCCACCAGTCCGGCGCCCAGGATCACCACCTTCTGCCCGCATTTTTCCGGGCTGCGGTAGGCTTCCTCCGCGGGCAGCACATTCTTCCCCTCGATGCCGGGGATGGGGGGCACCGCGGCCTCGCTGCCCAGGGCGGCGATCACCGCATCGTACTTGCCCTTTTGGACAAATTCGGGGGTGACTTCCGTGTTCAGCTTCACCCGCACGCCCTCCTCCAAAAGGCTGTCCGCCTGCTGCCGGATATAAGCGGCGAGGTTGGCCTTGAAGGGCACTGCCTCCTCGCAGGTGATGGCGCCGCCCAGATGGTCGGACTTCTCGCAGAGGGTCACGTCATGGCCCTGCTTCACGGCGGTGAGGGCCGCTTCCATGCCCGCGATGCCGCCCCCGGCCACCAGTACCTTCTTCATGCGCCGGGCGCCGGGCTTTTCCGCCTCCAGTTCCCTGCCTGTCTCCGGGTTCAGGGCGCAGAGGATGCGCCCCGAGGGGAAGAGGTTACTGAAGCAGCTGAGGCAGCGGACACAGTGGCGGATCTCGTCCTCCCGGCCGCTGCGGGCCTTGTTGGGCAGGTCGGGGTCGCAAATGAGGCCCCGGGCGATGGCCACGATGTCCGCCTGGCCGGAGGCGATGACCTCTTCCATGTATTCCGGCGTGGACATGCCGCCCACACAGGCCACCAGGGACTGGCTGATATGCTTTTTGATCTCCGCGGCGAAGCGGACGTTTTTGCCCTCCTCCTCGAACATATTGGGATAGGATTTGAAGAAGCCGGGGCCGATGCCGGAGCCGTGGACGCCCACGGAGACGTGGATGATGTCCGCATGCCCGTCCAGGGCCTTGGCGTACTGGATGCCCTCGTCGATGCCGTAGCCTTCTTCAAACTCGGTGCCGGAGATGCGGAATTCGATGGGGAAATCCTTGCCGCAGCGCTCATGGATGGCGTCGCAGACGGCCACGGCGAAGCGGGTGCGGTTCTCCAGGCTGCCGCCCCAGCGGTCCGTGCGCTGGTTGGTCCACCTGGCGAAGAACTGCTCCGGCAGCCAGCCGTGGCCGCCGTGGACGGTGACCATGCCGCAGCCCGCCATCTTGCAGTTGGCGGCGGCAGCGGCATACTTCTGGATGGTGGCCAGGATCTGCTCCTCCGTCATGGCGTGGCAGGGCTTGCCGTGGTCCTCCCCGTCGGAGGGACCCAGGGCGGCGATGCCGTAGCGCCCATGGTGCTGCAGCTCGGGAGAGCAAACGGCTCCCGCGGCGGTGATGGCATTGGCCAGCCGCCAGAGGCCGGCCACGGTGCCGAAGCTGCTCAGATCCACGCAGAGGCCGGTGCTCTTGCCGCCGCCCTGGGGATCGATCTCACATTCCCCGATGGCAACGGCGGCGGCCCCGCCCTGGGCTTTGCGGGCATAGTAGGCCACGGCAGCGTCGGAAAAGGCGCCGTCGAAGCTGTAATCACTGAGGCCGGTGGCGGAAGCAAAGATACGGTTGCGCAGCACGGTGCTCCCCAGGCGAAGGGGCTCAAAAAGATGCGGATATTTCATGGTCTTATCTCCTTATCGGCATGCCCCTGCCGGAAGGCAGGGGCATGCATTTATTTACTTAGTCGTTACGAACCAGTCCGTTTCAAAACGGTCCGTCCAGGGCTTGGCTCCCTCGTAGAGGCTGCTGCCCGCGATGACCCGCAGGATGCGGCTGGCGCAGAGGCGCAGAGAAGCGATGCTGAGAGGATGGTCCGTCTTTCCTTCCACGGAGGCCACGATGTCCTTTACGTCGTTTTCGTTTCCCGGCTCGATCAGGTCGTTGCCCGCGGCGATGCAGAGGGCGGGAACGGAGTCCTCCCCCGCTTTCTCCATCAGGTTGCCGCCGCCGGTGGTGCCCCAGTCGGTCATCACCAGGCCGCCGAAGCCCCATTCATTGCGCAGGGCATAGGTCAAAGTATCCCGGTTCATGGCGGCATGGACGCCGTTTATGAAGTTGTAGGAGGTCATGATGAACATGGGCTGGGCGGAGCGGACGCAGATCTCGAAGCCCCGGAGGTAGATCTCCCGCAGGGCCTGCTCGGACACGATGCTGTCGGAATAATTCCGGTTGTCCTCCTGATTGTTGCAGGCGAAGTGCTTGGGGGTGGTGCCCACGCCGGGGGTCTCCTGCACGCCCAGGGTGTCCGCCGCGGCCATCATGCCGCTGAGAAGGGGATCCTCGGA
>JAEEGK010021056.1_pt1 | contig 13812 bp, 16 predicted proteins | sample 8958771 | NCBI WGS metagenome assembly JAEEGK01 (sample SAMN16246547, study PRJNA631951) | gut metagenome | biome: gut microbiome; feature: rumen; material: SC-attached | host: Bos | place: Iran: Karaj | collected 2018-10 | reverse complement strand
AAGAAAAAAGATTCCGCAGTGGATGATGGCAAGAAACAAGCCTTAAACCTTGCTTTATCGCAAATCACGAAGCAGTTCGGCGATGGCTCCATTATGAAGCTTGGCGAACAGTCAAAAATTGATGTAGAGCTATTTTCGTCCGGTTCGCTAGCATTCGATCTTGCACTTGGTGGCGGTTTTCCAAAAGGTCGTATCATAGAAATCTACGGTCCAGAATCTTCCGGTAAAACTACGCTTGCTTTGCACGCGATTGCTGAAATTCAAAAGCAGGGCGGTCAAGCCGCGTTTATCGATGCCGAGCATGCACTCGATCCGGCATATGCACGCAAAATTGGTGTTGATACCAATAACTTACTCATCTCTCAGCCAGACAATGGCGAACAGGCGCTCGAAATTTGCGAAACGCTCGTTCGCTCTGGCGCAGTTGATCTCATCGTAGTCGACTCGGTCGCTGCGCTCGTGCCTCAGGCTGAAATCGATGGCGACATGGGCGACGCACAAATGGGTCTTCAGGCTCGCCTCATGTCTCAGGCAATGCGCAAACTTACCGGTATTATCAGCAAGACCAAGGCTACGGTTATCTTTATCAACCAGATTCGCATGAAGATTGGCGTAATGTTCGGCAACCCAGAAACGACTACTGGCGGTAACGCCCTCAAGTTCTACGCTTCTGTTCGTATTGATATCCGCCGCATTGGTCAGATCAAAGACGGCGACGATGTTGCTGGTAACCGCACAAAGATTAAGGTCGTTAAGAACAAGATTGCCGCACCGTTCCGCACTGCTGAATTTGACATTATGTACAACGAAGGCGTGAGCAAGACTGGTGATGTGCTCGACCTCGCGGTCAGCCACGGCATCCTCGAGAAATCCGGCGCCTTCATTAAGTATAATGGCGAGACGCTCGGCCAGGGCCGCGAAGCCGTAAAGAAGTACTTCAAAGAGAATCCAAAGGTCATGGACGAAATCGAAAAGAAAGTCCGCGAAGCTGCTAAAAACGACGAAGACTAATGCTCGAAAAGCATACGATTTTTGACGATGTTACTGCCGGCGCTAAGAAGTCGGCAGGGCATCGCGTTTCGGATATTCGCGAAGCCGTCCGCGATAAAAACCGCGTCAATGTCTATATCGACGATAAGTTTTTCTGTTCGCTTGATATTGCGCAGGTTGTGGATTTGCACGTCAAGATCGGTCGCGAGCTAAATAACGAGGAACTCGAAGAGCTAAAGCGCGCTTCGGATTTCAGCAAGTTCTACAACCGTGCACTCGAATTTACGCTGATGCGCCCACATTCTAGCAAGGAAGTGCGTGACTATTTGAAGCGCAAAACTCTCGACCGCAAAGTCCGCGTCAAGAATCAGAAGACCGGTGAATATAAAACTGTCTTAAAACAAGGCTATGACCAATCGCTCGTTGAACCAGTTTATAAGCGCCTTGAAGAGCGCGGCTACATTGACGACCGCCGTTTCGCTGAGACTTGGGTCGAAAATCGCAATATTACGAAGGGCAGTAGTCTCAAGAAACTGCGCCTGGAATTAGCGCAAAAGGGTATCTCGCAGAGCGTTATCGAAGAGGTTCTCGCCGAAACCGATCGCGATGACGTGGCGGAGCTTCGTAAAATCATCGCTCGCAAGGCAAAAAAATACCCTGACGAGCAGAAGCTAATTCAATACCTCATGCGTCAGGGCTTTAATTACTCAGATATTTTAGACGAGCTGTCGGCTGGATCTTCGTTGTAGGCCGGCTTACGGAATGGATTAGTAAAGTTCGGGACGAATTCTTCCGTCTCGGCTTTTTTCTCTTTCTTGACCTTAACTTCGGCTTTGTCGTGCTTAATTGTCACCTTATAGTCGTCAATTTCGATTATCTGGGAGCGATTGATTGTGAGCTCAGAATCAATCAAAGAAGACATGAATGGGCGATCGACGATGAGTTGGTAAATCATGAAAGTTGTCGAATCCATCGTAAAATCTTTAATTTTGCCCAATTTTTTGCCGTCTTGCGTCACGACTTTGAGACCAACAAGATTAAAGTTGAGGCTCATCACCTTGTCAAAGCGAATCACATCTTCGCGTGTCGTAAAACGATCAGTCGAATCAACGATAAAACCATCGAGGCTGACTTCGCGCACATCATTAACGTCGAGAATATCGCCAACATCTGGGTCGTTTTTAATAATTGGCCCCTCGAGTTGATAGCCGATCACCTTTAAATCTTCCGGATCAATAATCGGTTTTTTAATTTGAGCGACGGTACCACCGACGTGTAAACTCAACACGCGTGCACCAATCATTCTTGAGCCAACTAGTAACATATTTTTAGTATAGCATAAGCAGAGTATGGCCTCTGGTATAATAGAAGGTATGAAAAAACCAGTAAAAAACCAAACCGTCGTTAATCGCCGCGCGCGTTACGACTACAACCTCTCCGACAAGCTCGAGGTGGGGATGGTTTTGGCTGGCCCGCAAGTTCGTCTCATCCGCGACCGTCACGCACAGCTCAAAGGTACCTATGTTACGCTTCGCCGCGGCGAGCTCTGGCTCCTTGGCTTGACACTCGGTACCGAGACGGAACAGGATATTAAACTTCTCGCTACCAAGAAACAGATTGCTAGCCTCGACCGCGCCAAGCAGCAGGGCAGTACGATCGTCCCAGTTGAATTGTTGCCGCTCAAACGTCACATTAAACTCATTATTGCTGTCGGTGAAGGTAAGAAAAAATACGACAAGCGTCAGACGATTAAAAATCGTGACCTTGACCGTGAGTCGAAGCGCTTCCGTTAAGATAAGAATATGGTATAATATATATTTGTTATATAAAAATTATTTTTAATGGAGCAAATATGAGAGCCCTAGCAAAAGATCTAACTGTCAAATCTGGAAAAGTTCAGCTGGCTGGCTGGGTAAATTCTCGCCGTGATCACGGTGGTCTCATTTTCATTGATTTGCGCGACCATACTGGTGTTATTCAGCTAGTTATCGATCCGCAGACCAAGGAAGCATTTGAGCTCGCCGAGCATCTTCGTGATGAGTATGTGATTCGCGCCGAAGGTACCGTTCGTCAGCGTGGTGAGGGTCTCGAGAATCCGAATATTCCTACCGGTAATATTGAGGTTGTCGTAGACACGCTCGAGCTTCTCAACCGCTCCGAAGCTCTCCCAGTTTCGACGCACGATGAGGGTGTCGAGACCGGCGAGGAACTCCGCCTCAAGTATCGTTATCTCGATTTGCGCCGCCCAAGCATGCAGAAGCGTCTTGCGCGCCGTTCCGAGTATTATCGCTACATGCGCGAGTATATGCACGAGCATGATTTCATTGAAGTAACTACTCCAATTCTTGCAAACTCGTCTCCAGAAGGCGCTCGCGACTTTATTATTCCGTCCCGCCTTCATCCAGGCGAATTCTATGCGTTGCCACAGGCACCGCAGCAGTTTAAACAGCTTTTGATGGTTGGTGGTGTCCCACGTTACTATCAGATTGCCGCTTGCTTCCGCGATGAAGATCCACGCGCCGACCGTCTTTATGGCGAGTTCTATCAGCTCGACTGCGAAATGTCTTTTGTTGAAGATGGCGAAACTGTCCGCCAGGAAATGGAACCACTCATCAAGAGTCTCGTTAAAGATTTTGGTGGCAAAAAGCTGCTTACCGAAGATATCCCGCGCATTCCATACAAAGAATCCATGGAGAAATATGGTGTCGATAAACCAGATCTTCGCTATGGCATGGAATTGATCGACCTTACCGAAGATTTGAAAGATACCCAGTTTGCCGTCTTTGCAAAGGCAGAATGCGTAAAGGCAATTTGCGTCAAGAATGGCGCCGATCTCAGCCGTTCCCAGATTGATAACTTTACTGAGCAGGCTCGTAAGCTTGGTGCTGGCGGTCTCGCTTATCTTACTTACACGCCAGAAGGCATTAAGTCTCCAATTGCCAAGTTCTTGAGCGAAGCCGAGCTTAACGCTATTACCGAAAAGACGGGTGCGAAGAGTGGCGATGCTGTCTTCTTTGGCGCCGATACACGCGCTAAGGTCAACAAGGTACTCGGCCAGCTCCGTATCGCCTTTGCTGATCACTTTGGTTTGAAGAACCCTGAAGAAGTTGCACTTTGTTGGATTGTCGACTTCCCATTCTACGAGTGGGACGACGGCGCAGAGAAGCTCGACTTCGGCCATAACCCATTCTCGATGCCAAAGGGCGGTCTTGAGGCCCTCGAAGCTGCAAAGACCGACGAAGAAAAACTCGCCATTGTTGCCGACCAGTTCGATATGGTTATGAATGGCTACGAAATCTGTTCTGGCGCGGTTCGCAACCACAACCCAGAGATTATGTACAAGGTCTTTGGCATTCTCGGCTATGACGAAAAGTATGTCGAACAGCGCTTTGGCGGCATGCTTAACGCCTTTAAATTTGGCGCACCTCCACATGCTGGCTGTGCCTACGGTATCGATCGCATCTTCATGGTGCTCGAAAACACTGAAAACATTCGCGATATTGTCGCCTTCCCGAAGAACGGTTCCGGCGTCGATCTTATGATGAGCGCGCCATCGGTTGTTGATGATTATCAGATTACTGATTGCCATCTTCAACTCATGCCAGACGAAGAATAGTTTTGCTATAATTAGAGTATGAAGAAAGTTTCGGCCGTAATTTTGTCGCTAATAATTGCCGCTACTCCAGCGAACCTTTTTGCTACCGAATTATCTGATGAGCAGATTGGTAATATTTCAACCAACTGCGCCAGCATTAAACTTCGCCTTAAGCAAATCCAGAAGAATGATGCTCGTAGCCGCGTAAATCTTGGCGCGCAGTTCGAGATTATTTCCACGAATTTAATGATGAATCTCAACCTTCGCCTCGTCAAAAACAACATCGCGAACGCGAACGTTTCGCGCCAGCAAACCGAATTTGCTGCTGAGCGCGAATCCTTCAAGAGCGATTACATTAGCTACTCACAGGAGCTCGAAAAGCTCATTTCGGTTAACTGCAAAGATGAGCCTCAGAATTTCTATGATCAACTTGAGACCGTTCGCTCGCGCCGCGCGACCGTTGCCGGCCACGTCAAACGCCTCAGCGAAATGGCTGCCGAACACCGCAAGACAATTCTTGATATGCGCGACGGTTTAACCCCGGAGAAGACCGATGAATAACGAGGACAATAAGCCAACCGTAACTGAACTAAACGAGCAGCCAGCGCCAGCTAAGAAGATTCATGGCGGCCGCAACTTGATTTTGCTCGGCCTCGGTGCTGCCGTGATTGCCTTTATCTCGACTGCAACCAGCCTCTTTATTTATCGCAAAACTGGTGACATTTATCTCGATCGTTCACGCCCGGGCTATATCTTTGAAGACGAAAAGCACAATCCTGGCGATGACAAGGTTGAGGATTTTCCGAATGATGGCCCAGTCACCGCCGAAACTCTCGACGGCTATCTCCGTGAACTCGACGATGCAATCGGACACATCGAAAATCTCTCCGACGATTTCTCATCGGAGCCACTTTCGGACGAAAGCCTACTTATTGCTGAATAAAGACTTTTCTAAACCACTTATCGGCGCCACCGCCGGCAAGTAGGATAATCAACCAGCCTTCTTTTTGCAGCTGGCGGAGCTTTTCGCCGAGTACGTCATCCATATCGGCCGCTTCGGCAATCTCCGGATTATTCATTTCTTGAATCAATTCTTCCGGGGTAATGATGGCAAGCGAAGGATCTTCGCGGAGCAAGAAGGTCGGCACCCAGAACAGCTTATCTACGCCCTGGAAAGTATCGCCATAATCGTGGCGAATGGCGTACTGGCGCATATTTTGAAGTGGCTGATAAACGGCAACGATACCTTTAAGGCCATCGCGTGCGACAACTTCTTTTGCCATCTTGATAGTTGCGACGATTTCTTCTGGATGATGTGCATAATCCGAGTAAACATTCTCGACCACCTCTTCAAAACGGCGACCGGCACCAGGGAAGCGGTTGAGCGCATCAATGATTTCGTCCTCGCTTTTATCGCAAAGTTTCTTCATTGCGGCGAGACAAATCGAAGCGTCGAGACGGCGCAATTCGCCCGCCAAAGTGATGCGGTTATCTACTGTTGTGTTTTTTACAACATCTTGCGACTGGCTCTCGAACTGAGCGAACGCGGCGCGGTAATCTTCGACGGTAGGGTAAATATCGGCATGGTCATAATCCACCGAGGTAATCACGGCAAGATATGGATGATAAGCCAAGAAGTTGCGGTCGAACTCATCGGCTTCATAAATCAAATAAGCATCGTCATACTTATATTCGGCGCTTTCGCCCCATGGCAAAGTCGTACCGTCGAGGTAATTTGCTTTAACGCCAAGCTCGCGGCAGCACCAAATCAACATTGAGGTCGTCGTGGTTTTGCCGTGTGTGCCGGCAACAGCGACTAACTTCTGATTATGCTGTTTGATAAATTCAACGATGAACTCATCACGCTTACTGACACGGACGCCAGCCTCGCGCGCAATTTGAATTTCAATATGATCTTTTGGCAGAGCAGAGGTATGGACGAACCAATCAAGTCCATCGAGCTGTTCGCGCAAAAAGCTCCCATCCTGTGGGCCATAAGCGATCGGAATATTACGAGCAGCCAACTCATCAGAGATTGTGCCGCGGGACATATCTGAGCCACAAACGGTCATTCCGGCATCCTGTGCAAGTTCTGCAAGCGGGCCGATGCCTACCCCGCTAATTCCCGAAAAATATACCTTCATGCTATAATTTTAATATATTATGGGTGGACTGTCTAAAAACAATCTCGGGCAGACGCTAGCGAAGGCCTTCCGGTTATCAAGCTGGAAGCTGCTGCTAGTTTTGGTGTTGCTGGGATTTTTGGCGGCCACTTTTTTACGGTTTGACCACATCAAGATGACCGAGCTTCGTGCGGCGGTCATGGCGGCTGATGAAGCGAATAATGACGAAGAAATCGCCAAGGCTCTTAATGAACTTCATGGCTTCGTTCTCAAACACATTGTTTTTAACGCGATTGAAGATAATGGCGAACAGGTGATTACTTTTGGCACCGGGCCGTTCTATCTAGAAAATCAGTATCTCCGCAAGGCAAACGAGGCAATCGCGGCAGCTCAGAAAGAAATCGAGAAAAACAGCTCAAATCCAAACGGCAACATCTATAAAAAGGTCTCTGCCGTCTGTGACGCTCAGGGACGCAAGTATGGTTATAGCTATCCGGACAAGCGTTATCTGAACTGCTGGGTTAACGAGCTAGCGACCTATCCAATCGAAGAGAGCATGGACGCCTATGGCGCCGCTACCTTGCCATCCACTGAACTCTTCCGCTATGAATTTGTTTCGCCACTCTGGTATCCTTGCGCTTCCGGCATCACGATCCTCATCTGTTTAATCATTATCATTATCTTGGCAATCCGCCTAGTCATTTGGCTTATCCTTAGAGTTGCCTTATTAGTGGTTGAGCACTCTGTAAAAAAGTAAATTTTATCTATTGACACGCGCCCACAGAGGTCATAAGATAAGAGTATACAAACTAAGGAGGAAAGTCTAAAATGGCTTACGAACATACCAATTCTAAGGGTGTTAAATACTATCTACATAAGTCCGAAGTTACTCTTCGCGGTGGCAAACCACAGACGATTTACTTCTTCACCAAGACTGCAAAGAACGCTAAGGGTACTCCTTGCGACCTCCCAGCAGATCGCGAAGTCAACGAAAACCCACGCAACGGTTTCTTGACTGTCTCCCGCAAAAAATAATACGCCACGCGTATAGATTATTTAGCAGAAACACCGCCTCCGTTCACGGGGGCGGGTTTTTGTGGTCCGTATCTGTTATAATCAACCTATGAAAATCCTCGCAGTGTCGGGTGGAATTGATTCGGTTGTGATGCTACATCAGATGAAAGACGAACCGGATATTTTGGTGGCACATTTCGACCATGGCATCCGTTCGAACTCAGCCGAGGATTGCGCTTTCGTGGAGCGTCTCGCCAAAGAATATGACAAGCCCTTCGCCTGCGAGCATGCGCAGTTAGGAGAGAACTGCAGTGAAGCGGCGGCTCGTGAGGCGCGCTATGCCTTTTTGCGTCGCCTAGCTAAAGAATATGATGGCAAGATTTACGTCGCACACCATGCTGACGATATTATTGAATCCATTACTATTAATCTTCTGCGTGGCACCGGCTGGCGCGGCCTCGCGCCAATGCGGAGCGAGGACATCGAGCGCCCGCTTCAAAAACTCACCAAGGCCGATATTTACCGTTACGCAACAGAGCATAACCTCAGTTTTCGCCTTGATCAAACTAATAATGACGATAGCTATCTACGCAATCGTGTTCGCGAGCGTCTGCGTGACTTGCCAAAAGAGAAGAAAGACCAGCTTCTCGCACTCTATGCCGATCAATGTCGGCTCAAAAACGCCATCGATGCACTCATTGATGCCGAAATTGCGCAATTTGACCTTGCGCGTCTGCCGCGGGATTATTTCGATGCACCGGAAACCAGCGAAATTTTACGCGAAGCCCTAGCGCGTCAAGACATTCACCTCACGCGCCCGCAACTTGAGCAGGCGATGAAGGCGATTCATGATTTTGCGCCGGGCAAAAAGCTCAGTCTCGACCGCGACCACTTCCTCCAAATCAATAAGTATAGCGTCGCCGTCGTATAAGAGGTGCGTATCTGGCGCGAAAGCGTCAAAAATGGTACAATAAAAGTGCATGAAAATGCGTCAAATGAGAGGCAATCTCTCTCTGTTAATTCTTGGATTTTTGATGTTTGTCCTGGTTTTTGCTGTCGCCGCGCATCACCATTCTGTGAACGCCGCCGCAGAGAATAACCGCCCGGATTCTGGCGACACCGAAAACCCCGACGGGACGCATTATATTACGATTTACGATAACGGCACGCTCACGAATGTTCGCAGCGACGCGAATACGGTGCGTGAGGCACTTTTGCGCGCCGAGGTCCAGTTGAATACCGGCGATAAGGTTGAGCCGGCCCTCGATGAAGAAATCGCCGCTAATAATTACAACATTAATATTTACCGCGCCCGCAAGGTGCTCGTTCTTGACGGCACGCGTAAGTATCGCGCGATGACCGCTTCAACTACTCCAGAAGATGTTGTAATTGACGCTGGCGTCGAGATGTACGAGGCCGATACCGCTAAACTTATCCCATACAATAACCTTTTGGAAAGCGGCGACACGATTGCCTATCAGGTTATTCGCGCCAAAACCGTTCACCTCAATTTCTACGGCAAGAAGGTCGATATTCGTACGCAGGCTAAAACCGTGAGCGATCTTTTAAAAGAGCAGGAAATTGACACCGATTCAAAGAAAAACTGGGTTTCCGTCGCGCTCGATAAGAAAATTAGTAACGGCATGAGTTTCTCGATTCAGCCGCAGGGTAAACAGACGATAACGGTCGATGAAGAAATCAAATTCAAAGAAACCATTACTTACGACTATTCCGTAGACTACGGCAAGCGTGAAATCACGCAGGCGGGCTCTAATGGGCTCCGTACGGTCACTTACGAGGTCGAGATGAAAGATGGTAAGGAATTATCGCGCAAGCTCGTCTCGTCGATTGTAGTGCGTCAGGCGGTCACTCAGCAGGTGAAGGTTGGTATGAAGACTAATTTGCCTGAAGGTACGCACCAAGACTGGATGCGCGCGGCTGGCATTCCAGCTGATCAGTATGGCTACGTCAATTACATTATTACGCGCGAATCGCACTGGAATCCGCTCGCCAAGAACCGCAGTTCTGGCGCAACTGGCGTTTGCCAGGCGCTTCCGGGCAAAAAGATGGCTTCCGCCGGCGCGGACTGGGCAACCAACCCAATCACGCAGCTCAAGTGGTGCAATGGCTATGCTATTGGCCGCTATGGCAGCTGGCAAAAAGCATACGAATTTTGGGTTAAAAATCATTGGTGGTAGGATATGAAAAACAAGAAATCACTCGGACAAAACTGGCTAAAAGATCGCGATATTCTCATCGACATTGCTGACCACGCCGCAGCGGATGACACGAATGTCGTCGTTGAAATTGGCCCTGGTCTCGGCACGCTTACCTCGGCGCTCTTCCAGTTTTTTGAGCAGGTCATTGCTGTCGAATTAGACGATCGCCTAGCGGAGAATCTGCCGAAATCTTTCCCGGGCAAGAATCTCACCGTCGTCCACAAAGACGTTCTTAGTTTGGACATCAACGAGGTGAACTTGCCAGAAAAACACGTCGTGGCAGGGAATATTCCATACTACATCACCTCGCCGATTATTCAGAAATTCCTCCATGTCACCCATCGTCCACAGAAGATTGTTCTCCTCATTCAAAAAGAGGTCGCCGAACGTCTCGCGGCCGGCCCTGGCGATTATTCTATCCTCGGCCTTTCGGCGCAAATCTACGCGAATGTTACGCTTGGCCCGGCGGTGAACCGCGAGTTCTTCACGCCACCGCCAAAAGTCGATAGCCAGGTCGTGATTTTGGAGCCGCTCGCCACGCCGCGCGCTTCCGAAAAGACGATGTCGCTCATCAAGCTTGGCTTTATTGCGCCACGTAAAAAACTCATCTCAAATCTTACCGTCGGTACGAAGTTGCCAAAGCAGCAAATCGCCGAGGCTTTCGTGAGCTGTGGCATTTCCGAGAATGCCCGCCCGGCCGATCTTGGTATTGAGCAGTGGGTCTCTCTTGAAAAAGCGCTTACGCTTTAATATGATAAAACTATGGAAATGGAACAAAAACCAATCCCAGAAGAGCCAATCATTCCGTCGGAGCCATCTACGCTGATTTCGAACGAAGACATTCAGCAAACGGCGACCGAAATGGCGGCAGAGAAGAAGAAAGAGCCGGAATATCCAACGACAGGCTCGCGTATCGCTACCTATTTTCTTGTATTGCTCGCAGTAGTAGCCGTCGCGACGGTCACAATTGCAATTATTGTTTCAAATTCTTAGATTACGCGTCCGATTTCGTCAATCGTGGTATCGCCACGCAAAGCGGCTAGGACGCCTTTTTGTTCGAGCGTGAGCATGCCTTCGGCGCGCGCCGCCTTTTCGATGTCGTTCGTGTTCACATCAAGAATGTCGCCGCGGATGAAGCGCTGAATTGGCTCGGTTACGTTAAGCTGCTCCATAATTGCCGTGCGGCCCTTGAAACCAAATGGACTTTCTTCGGTCGGTTTTTCGCGCCAAAGGGTAATTTCATTGAGATTGTAATCAGTTTCGACGCCTTCAAGTACCTTGCGGATGTAGCGTGCAACGCTTTCGTCTGGATGGTAAGCTTCCTTATTTTCGTCGAGTCTGCGCACCAAGCGCTGAGCAATCAAAAGGCGAATCGAACTCGAGAAAATCGGGTTCACGCCAATCAAATCAATCATGCGCGAGAAAGCCGCGGCCGTAGAGTTCGCGTGGAAGGAGGAAAGCACCAAGTGGCCCGTAATCGAAGCCTGTATCGCCGTACGTGCCGTATCGCCATCGCGAATCTCGCCAACCATCACGACGTCTGGGTCGAGACGAAGCACCGAGCGCAAACCTTCAGCGAAGGAACCGCCCTTCGTTGTGTCAATCGGGATCTGCGAAATACCGGAAATGCCGTACTCAATCGGATCCTCAAGGGTAATAATCTTGCGTTCCGTCGTATTGAGCGCGTTCAAAATCGAATAGAGCGTGGTAGATTTACCGGAACCAGTCGGACCAACCATCAAGAGGAGGCCGCGTGGGTGCGAAATCACCTCTTCGATCGTGCTACGCTCCTCGTCGGTGAGGCCGAGCATATCGAGATTCAACAAAGTATCATCAAAGTTAAAGAGACGAAGCACGGCATCGAGACCATACATCGTCGGCACTACCTCGACGCGAATATTCAAAACATGCGATGCGCCGTCGCGGTGGATATCCATCTGCATGTGGCCAGACTGTGGCTTGTTGCTTGCCGTCGAAACATTCGCGCGGGAGCTAAGCTCGCCCATGAAAATGCGGTATTTATCCTTGCTAATCTCGGCAACATTATGCAAAATGCCATCAACGCGCATGCGAATGCGAATCACGTCGCGCAAATTCTCAATGTGAATATCTGACGAACCGAGCATATCGGCCTGATTGAGCAAATAATCAAAAACCTTTTCTGTCGAAACGCTATCGAGTGTGCGGGAAACTTGCTGAATCGTCGCGCTGTCGCCCTCGTCGGCGATCTTAATATCGTCGTAAATAACCTGCTGAGGCGGGTCGTAGCGCAACATAAACACCTGATAGGCAGAATTGGAAATCAAGAAGAATTGTGAGCGCAAGCCCTGGCGCTCGTATTCGGTGTGGAAAGCGTCAATAATACTGCGCGGCGTCTGGCTCGTCACCATAAACTGATATGGGCGGACTTCATCGCCGGCTTGAAGCGGCAAAATATAATCCTTGTGCATCTGCTCTTTTTCGAGCAAATTCATCGTCAAGGGCAGTGTTTTTTCAAACTCACGCGTATCAAGATAAGGTAGACCTAAAATGTTCGCGCGACGCTCGGTCGCTTCCTCTTCATTCTGTCTACGCTTGGCTTGAACCTCACCTTCATCCATAATATAAGTATATCATGAAACAGCTAACGGTTATACTTTACAATATTCGTTCGACCTATAATGTCGGCGCCATTTTGCGCACTTGCGACTGCCTCGGGGTAAATGAGGTGATTTTCACGGGGTACACACCCTTTATTGACAAGGGTTTGCCGCACGAGCAGAGCAAACTAGAGAAACAGATCCATAAGACTGCTCTCGGGGCAGAGCGTACACTCAAATGGCGTAGGGCAGAAATAAATGAGGCAATTGCCGAACTCAAAGGGCAGGGCTACAAAATCGTCGCGCTAGAGCAGGGTAGCAATTCCCTCAACCTCGCCGATTCCCCGCGCCTAGAGGGAAGTATTGCCCTGATTCTCGGGGAAGAGGTGCATGGCATTCCGGAAGAATTGCTCAAAAAATGCGACCAGTTACTTGAAATTCCGATGCTTGGCACCAAAGAATCTTTCAACGTATCGGTCGCGACTGGAATCGCACTTTGGGAGCTTACCAAACCTTACCTGAGTGGAACAAGAGCGTATCTACGTAAGCAAACAGAATCCCCACAATCATAGCGATACCGCGGATATTCTCGAGCCAGCCGCTAATCTGGTAGGCGAGGGTATCAAAGCTAAAAACAGAGGCGAGCGGGGCGGCGAGCATAATCGTGAGCACTACCGCAAAAACAATCGATTCGGCGATGCGAACGACGCCGAAAAGGCCACTTTTGCCGGCCCGCAAGTATAAAACCAAAGGGAAGACGGCCACGAGTAAAGCGTATAGCCCGAGCTGCAAAAGTTGGTAATCTGCCGATGGGAACCATTCCATTACCTGACGAACGGCGCTCTCGCCCCAGCCCTCATAAACCGCCACGCCGGCGATCATTGCAAGGAAAGGCACGCCCACGTTGTGGCGGACGAAGAGGAAGAGAAGTAACAGAGCTGCGAGAACGACTGCTAGAATCATTTTGCGTTTTTGTTTTAATTATGTTGTAATATTTATTTTAGCATAAAGGGAATCGAAAATCAAGTTTCTAGGCGCCGACGCGGTCTTTTTTATGCGTGCGTTTTGCGTTGCGTTCGACGTACTCGATAATCTTACCAGCGACGTTGCGGCCGGTGACTTTTTCGATACCAAAACCAGGCGAAGCGTTGACCTCGAGGACCAACGGACCGCGGCTGGAGCGCATAATATCGACACCGGCAACCGAGAGGCCCATCGCCTTAGCGGCGGCCACTGCAATCTTCTCTTCTTGAGCGGTTAATTTAATTGGGGGACCACTTCCCCCTTTGTGC
>JAEEGK010021055.1_pt1 | contig 13812 bp, 9 predicted proteins | sample 8958771 | NCBI WGS metagenome assembly JAEEGK01 (sample SAMN16246547, study PRJNA631951) | gut metagenome | biome: gut microbiome; feature: rumen; material: SC-attached | host: Bos | place: Iran: Karaj | collected 2018-10 | reverse complement strand
ATGGGAATCAGGGCCTCGACATCCTCGAAGCCGTCTGCTAAGAATACATAAACTTTTGCCATAATCTTACTTGTTTGATTGGTTTTCTGACCGCAAAGATACTATTTTTTTCCTACGGATTATATGGATTATACAGATTTTTTTGCCCTATACCTAAAATTATCCGTAAAATCCGTATAATCCGTAGGCATTTTTTATTATCTTTGCACCCAAAAGACGATGATTATGGAACAATCGAGACTTAAATTCGCCCTATTCGGCAACATCTATCAGACCAAGAAGTCTGCATCGATCCAGAAGGTGCTTGCCTGCCTCTCTGAGCACGATGCCGAGGTCAACGTAGACAAGGAGTATTACGATTTCCTGACGCTCGACCAGCGTCTTGACGTCCGTGCTAACGGCATCTTCGAGGGTAATGACTTCGATGCAGACTTTGTCATCTCGATGGGTGGCGACGGAACGTTCCTTAAAGCCGCCAGTCGGGTGAGGGAGAAGATGATTCCCATCCTCGGCGTGAATATGGGTCGTCTGGGATTCCTTGCCGATGTCAGTCCCAGCGAGATCGAACAATGTGTGAAGGCCCTCTATGCCGACGACTTCGCCATAGAGAACCGTGCCCTCATCAAGGTGGAGACCGACGGCGAGCCTCTGGAGGGCTATCCCTGTGCCCTCAACGACGTTGCCATCCTCAAACGCGACACCGCCTCGATGATTTCCATCCGTGCCAGCATCAACGGCGAATACCTCACCACCTACCAGGCTGATGGTCTCGTCATCTCTACCCCTACCGGTTCAACCGCCTATTCCCTCTCCAACGGCGGACCGATCATCGTGCCAGGTACGAAGGTGTTCTCGATGACGGCCGTAGCACCACACTCGATGAATATCCGTCCCATCGTGCTCTCCGACTCCTCTGAGATCACGCTGACCGTCGAGAGCCGTTCGCATAATTTCCTTGTCGCCATTGACGGCCGTTCTGAGAAGTGCAAGGAGGGTACTAAGCTCACGTTGCGCCGTGCACCTTACGATGTCAAGGTGGTGAAACGTTTCCGTTTGAGTTACTTCAACACCCTGCGTGAAAAGATGATGTGGGGTGTCGATGCCCGCTGAATCAGGAATACCTCAGGCAGGTATCTTGACAATGAAGCGGGCGCCGTCGTGGTAGTCCTTGTCAAGCACGACGTCACCTCCCAGTCTGAGGGCGATGTTCTTACAGAATGTCAGGCCTAGTCCCAGTCCTTCGCTGAAATCGTCGATCTTCGTGAAATGTCCGAAGATTCTCTCCTCGTCGCCCTCAGGTATGCCTGTGCCGGTGTCCGTCACAGACAGCAGCCACATACCGTCTTTCATATCGCTGCTGAGGGTGATGCCTCCTTCATCCGTAAACTTGTCGGCATTCATCAGAATCTCCATAATGACGCTCTTAAGCAGACTCCTGTTGCTCTTCACGGTGACATCTTGGCCAATGCTGGAAGAATAGCTGAAGCCTAAGGTCTGCTTCATCGGCTTGAACTCCTTCACGATCTCCCGGCAGAACTCGTGGCAGTTTATGGGCTCGCTATTGTTGTTCATATTGATGCTGTCCACATCAGAGAGGGTAATTAAGTGGTTCAGACTGTTGGTGATGATTGCGGCGCTGTGCTCGATGCGTCTGGCCAGATCCTGCCGCTCGTCGTCGGCCAGTTCGTCAATCTGGTTGGCGAGGATGGTGGAGAACCCCGAGACGGCGTTCAGCGGTGTGCGTATCTGGTGGCTCACGTTCTGGATGAAGGCCGTCTTCATGCGGTCTGCTTCCTGGGCATGGTCGCGGGCCAGGGTGAGCTGCTGGTTTTGTACCATCAGTTCCCGCATGTGTTTCCTGCGGCTCCAGATAAAGTAGGAGAGGAAGAGCACGCCGAGCACGCAGGCCCCCAGGGCGATGTAGGTCATCAGGTTATAAGCCTTATCCTTCTCCCGTCGCATCTGTTCGAGGTTGATATCGTTGCTGATGTCGTTGATTTCCAACGATGAGATTTCGCTGTACCATTTCTCCCGGGCCTTGAGCAGCGTTTTCAGCGCCTCTGCCTCAGCAGCCCTGTCGCCCTTCATATCATAGATCTTCGTGAGGAAGAGCAGTTGGTCCAGACGGGTGTTCATCTTGCTGTTAATCTCCAATGCATCGTCAAAGCGTCCTTCGAAGCAGGCCATCCCCTGTTCTACATAGTCTTCATATGACGGGTTGTAGTCTTTCGGGTCGGAGAGTCTGATCTGTGTGTTCTTGTTGTAGGCCTTCATAAATCCCGCCCTGTCTTTCTTGCCGAACTCGATGATGCACTTCATCTGCAGGGCGGCACTCAGGTCGCGGTTGTCTTCGCAGAGCGCGATACACTTGTCGATGCTGACGGTGGCCGAGTCGGGACTGTCGAAGGCGAGTATATTTGCCAGCAGCATATAGATGTTGCTGGCCTCCGCCCGGTATTCTTTCCTGCCCTTCAGTTTCTCCAGCGCCTGGTCGAGGTATTTCTTACACATCGCTATGTTGTTCCTGGTGCCGTAGAACACGCCCATCAGATAGTCCATCCGGTAGAACTCGTCCACATGGTTGTTACTCATGATGAAGTCGTTCATGGCCTCAGTCTTCTTCAGGGCCGAATAAAAATGGTCGTTGTTGATGTCGTAGACGATCTCGTTCTCCCAGGCTGTGTACATCTCGTGCCACTTGCCCATCGTCTTGTAATAGCTTCGCAGTTGGTGGACGGCGTCCTCGAAGGCCAACCTGTCTGTGGTGTCGAAGTATTTGTATACCTCCTCCCGCAGACGTATTTCTTCCTGATCCTCCTGTTCTTTAGCGAAAGCTGTCGCCAAACCAAACAGGAGGAGCGCCAATAGAAGTGTCGTCTTTGTCTTTATATAGTTGTTCATAGATGTATCTATTTCTTAACAATTTTCTTTCCCCCAACGATGTATATCCCCTTAGGAAGGGTGGCCAGTTTCTCGCGCACCTCATCCTGTGGAATCTTTCCGATGAAGAGACCGGAGGTGTTGTATATCTCTACTTGTCCGTTGGTGTCCACCTGTCTTCCTTCCATGGCGCTGGCTACACCGTTAAGTGTCAGTGTGACAGGATCTGTCAATTCCTTGTCGTGTCCCAATGAAGTGTAGTAAACCGTGATGGTATAGGGCACCTGATAGGTCAGGTCGCCTATGATGAACGATATGGCACGGTTCTTTCCAGCCTCCAGCGTCAGCGGTTTTTCGTAGGTACGTTCTGCCTCTCCGTCGGTTGTCGCAACCACCTTCAACTCTCCTGTATAGTCTATGGCATCTGTATTTGCTATGTCTATCAGAAGATTTAGTCGGGTGTCAGAGACAATTCGCGTATTCATATCCACATTCTCATAGCTGGCCTCGCCGGTCAGATGTGCTTCGGAATTCTTCTCGCCGATGGTTATGTCCTGGGTTGCCAATACTGTTCTGCCTTCAGCGTCGGACGTGATCTTGACTGTCTTCACCCCTGCTGTTCGTGGCGTGAACTTGGCTGTGTACTTGGCCGTCTTTCCGGACTCAAGGCTGTTAATGCGTGCCATGCTGCTTAGGATGTCGTCGACAAACACATAAACGATGCCGTCATTGACGTTGCCACGGTTGGTGATGGTCATCTCGGTGCTGACAGGTTCGAAGGTAAGCATGGAACCTTGGAATGTCATATTGTCAACGTCAAACTTGGTGACAGGTTTGAACTTGTTGACAGTGAATACCGGGCTCTTGGCTGCCTGCCGCCAACCGTCATACCACCAATAATAATAAGAGATGTAGTACGACTTGCCGTCTTCCAGTTCGTCATAGATGAATTCCCAGCTGTCGCTATCCGTGGGGTTAAGCTGGCAGAGGATACTGTTATTTACAATGACATCATTCTTGGATGACTTGTTACCATGGCCTTCCTCGTGGATTCTGACAGACCCTTCTCTGTTGAATGGGGTTTGTCCAACGTTCTTAATAGAGATTTCGTATGTGACTTTCTCTTTGCCCAATTCGTTTTCGACGAGGTCATCCACCTTGATGTCCACCTCCAGGGTAGGTTCCGGCTCAGGACCAATCTCCATTTCGTACGAGTCGATCCAGTCGTCTTTAGCCCAGTATCTATAGTCGTTTTTGGACGAGGCGACGTCGAAATAGAGTGTTCCTTTTTGGGCCGGATAGAAGACCACATCGTACGTGGCCGTACCACCTGGTTCAATGTCTAAGTAGATGGGTTTGATGTTCTGGTCCTTGCCTGTTGTCTGGTAGTAGATGGTGCCCTTGCGCTCCTTACCCTTGTTGATGAGAGGGATATGGGCTGTAATCGGACTACCTACCAGGAAGTTCCCATCGAAGGTCACGTCGCCGGCCTGCTGGAAGTTATGACCTGTCATATCGTCTGCCAGCCATAGGGTGAAGGCATCCGATTCTGCGGCACGTATCCATTCATTGCGCGACCGATAATAGGTGATGAAGAAATATTCTTCACCGTCTTTTAGGTTCCTGAATGAGATGGTTCCGAATCCTTCCTGATTGGGATCGAGATGGCAGGTCATGGAGTCGGTTGCCACGCAGTCTCCCCATTCATCGTCGATATCGGTCAGTGTCTGGTAGAGGCATATCAATATCATATCATCATACACCTCCGTGTTAGTGTTCTCGACAGAGATATTCAGTGTCACCTCGTGACTTCCCAACCAGTATTTTTCTCCGTAGTCGTAGTCTCTCTCCAAGTCGCTCACAGACACACCGATGGCAAGCTGGCTCTCGGTGCTGTTGCCGATGATGATATTTTGGTCGATGGCCACATCCATACCTTCGGCATCACGCGTCACCTTGAAATTCCAGACCCCGGCCTTGTCGGCCTTGAACTGGTATTTGCAGACACCTAGGGCTCCGGGTGGTATGTTCACATCCAAGGCCGTCGGTTTGCCGTCGTTCTCCCAGATGTAGAGCTTTCCGTTGCTCATATTACCTTCATTGCGTACAAACAGCTGCATCTCAATGTCCTCACCCTTCTCCAGTGTTCCGTTGAAGATCATGTCCTCGACTGTGAACATCGTGATCTGAACGGCTACCTCTGGCTTGCGTACGTGGATATTCTCCGACTGTGCGGCACGCACCCATTCATTGCCTGAGTGATAGAGTGTCCTGGCGTAATAGCTCTGGTCGAAGTCCAGGTCTTCGCAGTTGAATGTCATTGTGGCTGTACCGCCTTTCTCAATGCGGCAGGTCTTCTCTTCTGTATAGACAGGCTTGCCAGGAGCCGTCAGATTGTACAATTGTAACAGCACATTGTTGTCATAAGTGTCCGTTCCTGTATTCCTGATATCGACGCTCAGGTTGATCCGGTTTTCCTCTGTTCGGCCGTTCTCCACATTTGTGGCGTTGATTTTCATCTCCAGACTGGCTTCGGGGTAGAGGGCCACGGCAAACTCTCCCTCGGCCACGATGTTTTTGCCCTCGCTGTCCGTCGTGATGACAATCTTATGCTCACCTGCCTGAACGTTCTTGAGTGTATTTGTCCACTCCGCACTCTTTTCTGCTTCCAACTTGAAATCTGAAGAGCCTGCCGCCTGACCGTCAAGAATCATATAGAGGTGGCCGTCGTAGTCTGTGCCGTAGTTGGTGATTATGACACTCAGTTTCACCTCTCCGCCTTGATAGAACTGTCCGCCGATGCTCATCTGTCCGCTCAACATGATGACGACGGGTTGTACAGGCTGCTCTGTCCCGCCTTGGTCAGGTTCGCTTGTCGGCAGGTTCGGATTCGGGATCTCCTGCGCCACGAGCGTCATCTTCTTTCCGCTGATGGTCACGAGGATGCCGTTCTGCCAAGCGTCCTCACACGGGGTCCACTCTGTTGTGCCGGCAGGTCTGTTGGCTGCTATCATATAATATTGTCCGTCGGGCAGTGACTTTCCGAATTGTATAGTGCTCGACCCGGTATAGCCGGTGCCATATTTGAAGTCCGCATTGAACATCTGTCCAGCGTCCACCTGCTTGTAGTCTGTCGTGTATATCAGGGCGCCGAAGTCATAGCTGTTGGGAATACCATAGTTGGAAACAGAGAACTGCAGGGACACATGGAAGTCCATACCGGCAGCCATCTTGTCGCACGATTCCGCCATCGGCACAAATGTCGCCACGTTCAGATAGTCGGTCAGTATCGTGGGTTCCGACGCTCCTTTAGGCTGGATGCCAATGTTGGCGTCCTGACTCATATTGTATCCGTCAGCCGAGCCGCTGGCACCGATGCCGTTGTTGTTGGGGGGATTCAGGGCGCTGAGCAGGAAGTAACCGTCATCCATACCCTTCCATCCCCAGTTCACGTGGAAGTAGCCGTTGCCGTCATAACCGTCAATGACGAACTCATGGCCTCCTGCCGACGACTGTCCACCGTAGATGACCGGTCTTCCGCTGATCATTTCCGCATAGATGATGCGGTTCCACTCATCGGCAGAATAATCATTACGCTGGATATTCTTCACCGTGTTGCTGTAGCCGAAATAGTGTCTCAGCGCCGGTGCTACAGCTTCGGAGGATGCTCCCGAACCGTAGTTGGTGTAGTCCATCAGTATGCTTGCTCCGCAGAGCTGCATCAGGGTGGCTATGGCATTGTTCTGAGCTGTGGTGGCGTTATAGCTGTAGCTGTCTATAATGTTGTTCCAGTCGATGCTCGTGACGGGGATGGCGTCCACCTTGATCTTGGCACTGGTCGTCGTGAACGAAGGAATCTCCTGAATGGTCTGTGCCGGGAAGCGGTGGTAGTTCATCACCTGTGCCATCGCCGTTGCCACGCAACCTGTCACACAAGGCGTATCATAGAGTTTAGGACATTTATTGTAGTATGGTGCGTCTTGTCCCCAAAGAGAACTTATCATTGGGGCCACGGGGCGTCCCAGTTCGCTGGTTGTCGCTGGTGTGGCTCTTGTCATGCTCATCTGATCTGCATAGCCTTGCAGCCAGGCCTTCATGTTCTCGGGAATGTTACTTATGTCAAAGGAGCCCTTGTCGGCATAACCCAGCACTCCGGGCGTACGGTCGTCGCCGCTGGCAATCACGTAGCCTTGTGACTCTCCGACGTTGAACACATAGTAGCTTTCAGTCTGACAGGCCGTTGTCATGGTCATGATTTTCTTGCCACGCGCCATAGCTGGATGCTTATCAGTCATGAAACGGAGAGCGTTCTGTTTGGCTTGCTCCAAGTCTACCGGGCCTGCGTATGCCACGATGCTCAGACAGATGATGATGGTCAGTAATAATGGTTTCTTCATTGATTGCTTTTGTTCTTTATGGGTGCAAAGGTACAAATAATAATCGAAACCACCAAATATTTTCGCGAAAATTTTAAATCAGTAACAAGTAACAAAGTAACAAAAGCGAAATCCATATGTATTAACCTCTTTAAATTATATATTATATTATATATATTATAATATATATAATATAATATATAATTATTATGTGAATGATTTAGGGAATATAAAAAAAAGCGTTTGTGATTTTGTTACTCGTTACTGCCTACGGATATTTAGCAGTCAAAATTACTTACATTCTTATATGTGTGAGAAGCGTCAAAATAGAGCCTATTTCAAACATTTTCTTTGATGCCTGTAAAGTCTAAGTTTTAAATATTTAAAGTCAGAGTTTAGTCTATGTAAAGTCCAGGAGCCTGAAAAGTGCGGGAAAAGGCAGTTTATGGCTGCCCGAAAGCGAAAAAGTTTCCAAAATATTTGGAAGTTTCAATTATTTATCGTATCTTTGCATCGATAATATCGAACTATTTATTATAATCTTAAACAATTTAAACTTATCGCTTATGAAAAGAATCTACCTTTCGCTCCTCGGAGCTATGATGGCGCTCACGGCCAGCGCACAGTTCAATTGGTTGTGTGACAGTATCTATATGGTCAATGCCTCCGATGGGCAACGGATCTGGTTCATCGAATACTCCTACGACAACGGAGTTTTGATGGAGGAATACAATTATGTCAAAGGCGGGTATGTGATCGATGACTCCGGGGCGCTCGCGCCCGACCCCAATGGCGATTTGATGTGGAAATGCACAAAAATAGTCTACGGCTACGACGATGCGGGACGTAATAACAAGCTCTATGAATACGAAAAGGTTGGCGACAATTGGAAACTCATAACTGTTCGTGATTACGTCAGTTTCAATGAGGGCGGCGGCAACATCGAGATCATTGACTATGATGTTGACGATGACGACAAGGACCAGCTGTTGCCGACATGGAGGTATGTGTTTACTTACGAGGGAAACTACGCCGTTCAGCGTGACAAATATGCAAGCAACTTTGGCTCATGGGAACTGTATAACACGACGAAGTTTGAGTACAACGCTTATGGATGGGTGATCAAGGAGACGACGACCAGGGAAGCCTTCGGCCAAACTTATATCAGCACCACCTACAATGAATACGACGATCATGGCTGCAAGACGAAAGAAGTGTCCACGTCGGACGAAGGCTCCTACATCCTCACCTTCGAGCCCAGCTATGATGCCAACGGCCTCCACACGTCGATTAAGGAGTATATCAATGGTCAGGAGGATAACACCTCATATTACTTCTATAGCCTCGGCGGTCATACTGCCATCAAGGGCGTGAAGGCCTCTGCCGGCACTGCCAACGGCTGGTTCGACCTCAATGGCCGCCGCATCAACGGCCAGCCCACCAAGAAGGGTCTTTATATCCACGATGGCCGCAAAGTCCTGATCAAGTAAAATAAATCAAAAGTCTGATGAAAGCCGTCGGCACGTGAATGTCGACGGCTTCATTTTTTTATCCAAATTGCACAACCGGACCTGGTCCCTTTGTGCGCCTACTTTTTATCTCTTCTTCGTGAAGTTGAACTTGATGCTGCCACCGAAGTCCCCGACGCGATCGTCGCAGAAGGTCATCATCAAGAACTGCTGGTCATTCAGCTTCACACCGTAGCTGCGGATGCCGTCGGCGGTGATCTGCTCAGGCGTCAGGTCCTTGCCGCTGAAGGTATGAGTAAACGTGCAACCCTTGGCAGCAAGCACGTCGAGCATCTTCTGGTGCACAGCCTTGAAACTCTCCTCGGTCAGCATGTGGTCGATGTACCACGCCATATCGACGGAGGGACCCATCATGCTGTTGTTCATCACGACGGTGCGGATGCCGGGGATGCTGGCAAAATCCTCGGCCTTCAGGTTCAGAGCCTCGATAGCACCTTCCATCTTCGGGTCGTTGTTCATCTTGTTCAGCGATACGATGAAGTTATACTCGATGAACGACTCTGCATCGTCGCCTTCGCCACGCGTCACAACCTCGTAGGCAGGATTGGGGTTCTCCTCGTAATACTCGAAGTCCATGTTCTTGTTGAAGTCGAAGCCGATGCGGAGGCGCATGTCCTTACCCTCCTCGGGCTGATAGAGGAAGATGTCGTAGTCCCAGCCACTCTGGTCTATCTTCTCCTGCTGCCACTGGGCGATGCGGTAGCCCTTCTCCTTCAGCGTCTTCACCCAGGCCTGCACCTCCTCGCGTGTCACGCCCTTGTAATAGACCTGATAGAGATAGGTGTCTTCCTCGGCGCGGAAGTCGGTGAACACGATCTTACCCTTCGTGGGGAACTCGGGGATGTTGTACTTGTCGTAGATGACTGCGGGCCATTTGCCTTCAGCGAGGCCGCTGCTGCCCTCTGAGGATTCACTACTGGAGCTGCTGGAGCTCTTTCCGCCACAGGCGGCTAACATGAGTGCTGTGATGCACACTAAAGATAATGTCAGTTTCTTCATAATGGTTTGTTATTTTTAAGTTGGTAAAAAACGACAGCAATATCGCTATATCGATAGGTCTTGGTATAGTTGGTTTTAAGCATGTCGGTGTGGAAAGTACGCCGTTTCTGCATGCGGATATTTTCTTCCCAAGATACCCTGTGATCTTGGTTATAGGCAGTTGCAAGGAAACGCACCTTCTGATCTTCTGGGAGCGACGCAAGGCTGGGATGGCGCAGATACATCAGTCGGATGAAGATGGCGAGATAGCGGCACTGCCCTTGGGTCGTGCCTAAACGCTTCAGTCGGTTCCTTCTGGCATCGGCAGCATCACGAATATCAAAAATGAAGTCAAATTCCCTGGCCAGTTTCGACTTGTTCCATTCCTCATCAATCTCCTCGGCGAATGATGGCTTCATCTGAAAGCGCCCGATGGAGAAATTTGCCTTCGACTTGCCGCCCGAGACATAGAGCCCGTTGACAGCAGCCGTCTCAATGGCATCCTGCCATCGGCTATACCGTATCAGTTCCGGGAAGACTACCGCCTCTGCCAAAGAAACGTCCACACCGAACTCCTCAAATATCGGCTTCCATTCCGCCCGATGCTCCCTGACGAACCCCTCTGCCTGAGTCCAGTCATCACCGAACTCCTTGGGATAGTTGACAGAAAAGACTGTGCCGCTGCCCATCGTGAGCAGCAGGCACAGCCATATCATTTGTCGGTGAAGCGCCATTTAGAGTTTATAAGTACACTTCACCATCTTTGCTTCATCTAAAGCAATCCACTCCAGACGGTCTGGATAGACAGAGAAGGCAACGGGTGCGATGCTGGTCATGCCGTTGATGATCAATTCGCCTGTCTTGCAGTACTCTACTGTGCGCACACCGCTACGGCTCTTGTAAATACCGTAGGGAGGCTTCACATTGCTCTTAGCCTGACTCTTCACACGGGCATCTGCCTGTTTGTTCACCTTCTGCAACTCTGCTTCGGTGATCTTACGGAACTTGCCCTTTTCCACAACACCGTATTCAGGCTCACCTTGCTTGCTGTCCTTTCTCACCAGCAAAGGCCAAGACTCACCGGGCGTCTTCATGTCCTCTACCTTACCGGCATATCCCCGACATTCCCAGCTTACGAACTCCCATCCGTTCTCCAGTTCATACACCGTTTCCTCGCAGACGGGTTTGGCTTCCATTTCAGGCAGTTCCTTATAGGCTGCGTCGAGCAGGTCGCCGACGGTGATTACGGCATTCAGGTCCATACGGCCTACGGCACATTGAGGCAGGTCACCACTGTCTATCACCTCCTGCGTAATCCTGGCATATTCTGCAGCAAACTTCTTGGCCTCTGCTATCCGACGCTGCAGCGAGGCACGATACTCTTTGGCTGCCTCCAGGCGATAGTTATACAGCAATTTGTCTGCCTCTGCATAAAGATCGTCGACCTTTGCGGCATCATCGGTAGCACAAATCTGATCGTACAATTTCTGCAACTTACCGTTGTACTTCTTGGCTATGGCGCTGTAGTCGTGCTCAGATTCCTGGACCATGACCGACGTATAGTCGTTGACGAGTCGTCCCAGTTTCACCTCATAACCGTTGAGGGCAGCAGTCATCTGGTTCATCTGCTTACTGAAGTTACCGGCATTCATAGCCATCTTCTGCATCTTCTTGACGAACTCGGGATGAGTCTTGATATATTCTTCCTGCTCCTTCTCGCTCATGTTCTGGAATCGCTGCATCTCCACCTGGTCCATGTCGCCGCCCATGATCTTAGCCATCAACTTCTGCTGTATGGGTTCCTTCTGGGCATCGGTGGCATTCTCATCCTGAAGGATGGCCATCTCCTCCTTCGTCAACCCGAACTGATCCTGGATCTTCTTCTCCCACTTTTGACGGTGAGCCTCCATCTCGGCGTCCGAGCATTCTTTTTCTTCTTCCATCAATTGCTCTGCACGAGATGTCACGGCGGCAATCTTCTGGGCATAGGACTCTCGTTCCCCCATCGTGCTGCGGGCCATCTTCTCGGCAGAAGGCAACTGAGGCAGTTCCTTCATCAGAGCGGCACCCGTCGATGCGGTGCTGGGAGTGACCACACCGTCCCAAGTCACCGTAGAGGTCTTGCGCTTGGGCACGATATCGCTGCCCTGAGCCACTGTAATCTTCGAGGGGTCCACGTTGCTGCCGTCAGCCTCGTCTGCGTTGGCGTTGTCTTCATCGGCATCCTCACTCTCAGCGTCACTGGATATACCACTGACAGCCAGCTGGGCCTTCTGCTTCAGTTTCTTCAGGAATCCCTGAGCGCCAGCGTCTGCCGTGCAGAGCATCAGCAGAGCAGCAATCATCAATACAATCTTCTTCATGTTCCTTATTAATAATAATAAATAGTTTGATATTGTCGATGCAAAGATACGAAGAATTCTTCAAATTTGCAAATTATTCTCAAAATAATTGGAGATAAGAACAATAATCGCTATCTTTGCAGCATCATCATAAATCAAATTGTTTTAGGTTAGTATTATTTTACTTTACTGGCATGTGAATGTAGGTAAGGGGTTATGCATTATTAAAAGCCGTCGGCATGCGAATGTCGGCGGCTTTACAGATTTTTTTGTCTTTATAAAACGGCCTGAAAAAAGGCGGCTCATGGCTGCCCGAGGTGTTGGTAAATAATGCTTACTTCGAGAGGAAGAAATGTGCGACGCTTGAGTCTGGTGAGATGCTCAAGGGCGGGTTCTTCACTCAGCAGGGATTTGAGTTTGAGCCAGGCTGAGCGTGGCTGGATGTAAGGAAAGTAGCGTTGGGCGAGTTCCATACGCCCAATGGTTGAACTTGGATGGTGTTGCATAATGGATGTGTTTTAGTTGAACATATTTCTCACTGCAAAGGTAATAAAATTCAGTGAGAAAACCAAAGAAAAGCGCAAATATTTTGGTAAAAGTTTCAATAAGTTTATATAAGTTCATAAAAGGTGATTGCAAGCGAATTAATGCTTGCATAGTTTCAAAATTATTCGTACCTTTGCATTGTGAATTCACAAAGCTTATGTTTAACTCATTAGTGTCCCGTTAAAATTTGGACTTATTATTGTAACTTGTTGAATTTTAATGCGTTGTACCGCTATTTAAAGTAAACGGATTTGAAATTAAACGTCAGAAAACAATTGAAGAAAGGCGGAAAGCCTTCTCTCATTTTCAATTCGTTAGAGTTTGTGTGAGTGAAATTCTTATCCATTTGCAATTTTAACGGGACAGTAGTGTGTTTAACTAATTAAAAAAAGAAAGGAACAAGAAAAATGGCAAGATCAAACATTCCAATGGTGATTAACCTGCGTCAGAACACCAACGACGACAGCACCGCATTCGGCAAGTGGTTCGCCGAGGTTGACAGTAAGGAGCCCCTTAACCTGAAGGGATTCGCCAAGCATATGACGAGTCACGGCAAGATCGCCGACTATCAGATGTGTGTGCTGGTGCTCGGTCAGGTGGTAGAGTGTATGAGCGAGCTGCTCTCACAGGGACAGCCCGTGAAGCTCGACGGACTGGGCACGTTCTCTCCCTCCGTCGATGGTCAGAAGAAGGGCAAGAACGATATGGAAACGGCCGTCGCAGTGGGCCCCGAGGCGATGATCAACGGTATCAAGATCAACTTCACGCCGGAGAACACGAAGGGTGAGAAGCTGACCAGCCGAGCCTTCAAGGATCAGTGCATCTTCGAGTACGGCTACGTGGTTCAGAGCGAGATCCGTACGGTCAACGGCAAGCAGAAGCGCGTGCAGAAGAAGACGCCGATCTCCTACCTTATGGCTCCGGCTCCCGACAACCAGGGCAATGGGTAATCTCTTCCCCTCCTGAGTTAGGAGGGGTTAGGGGTGGTCTGAAGAGGCGAACAGATTCCCGCGTTCTTGCGTCCCTTCGGTAGCAAGCGGCAAAGCCGAGCGCAGACCCCCTCTAGCTCCCCCTAATTAGGGGGAGAAACAGATACTCAAATCGCAGAAAGGAGGTAAATAATGAAGAAGCAACGTGTGATTGAGCTGGCGGTGAAGGTGA
>JAEEGK010021053.1_pt1 | contig 13812 bp, 17 predicted proteins | sample 8958771 | NCBI WGS metagenome assembly JAEEGK01 (sample SAMN16246547, study PRJNA631951) | gut metagenome | biome: gut microbiome; feature: rumen; material: SC-attached | host: Bos | place: Iran: Karaj | collected 2018-10 | reverse complement strand
TCAAAAACTTTAATCGTCCCGGTTTGGAGGCCCTCCTGCGGACCCTTATTCCCGGAGTTCCTTATCGGAACCGCATAAGGGAAATGCAAACCCGGGACCAATGCCGGAAAAGTGGACAAAACGGCACTGGAGATGACAGAAAGTCCATTTTTGAGACAAAATGACTAGCGTGTTTCTGCAGCATGGAGAATCCGCTGTAAAGTAACCCCCTCATTCCGCACCTAAGTAACCCCCTTTATCTTTTCTTTTCATCGATATTAAGAATGCAGGCTGTAGGGAAGAAAAACCGCACTAGCCTGCATTCTCTTTATGATTTCGTTCTTATGACCAGGGGGATACTTTGCATCGGAACAGGGGGTCACGTTCGTAAGAGAAGAAGGGGGTCACTTTCCTTCGGAATTTCCATATATGTTCCACATACGAATTATTTGTTATCTGATTTATTCATTGAATCAAAGGGAAATGTTATTAGAATCCCTTCTCCTCTACCATAGAAATAAAGGTCCCATATATCAAAGGGTAAGTATCACATACACAGAAACTCAACCTTCATAGACACCCAATATAATACAAGCTTATGCCTTAGATTTGTTTATCAAATTCTTTTTGTATGGATTCTATGGTATGCTCAGACAAAGCTGTATCTATTCTAATTCCGAGTTGTACAAGACGTTCGTATGTCTCTTGTTTCTGTAATCTTACTTTTGCATCACGCATAGCAGCAACCATCATTTTATTTTGGGTAATTAAACTATTGGTTAAACCAAGAATTCGTTGATATTGATTAAAGTTAGTATCATAAAGTGATGAATAACGCCCATCATTAAGAGTCTTATGTAATTCATGAACGTTTAGAATGCCATCTTTGATTAATCGTTCATGCATATTAACATTAAACAAGCGCAATAAATCAGGGTCCGATACTCTTGTATTCATGGCATTACATAATTCTTCAAAAGCTATAGGTATTTTATTTTTGATCTTCATAATGTCATCCGTATAAGGCTTATAAATAGCAGAATACAAACTATCTATACCTTCTGAATATAAATCCATAAGAGAATATGTTGTTCTAAAATCATCAAGAAAATCATTTGATACCATAAAAGAAAAAGCATCATAAACCAAGTTTCTATTAATAGAGTTATACCTAGACCGTGATAGTTTAGGGGTAAAGTAAAATGGAATTTCTCCAGTTGGATTATTTTCAGTATACGTACAAAAGGTATCAATACTCTCGCAAGTAATATCTATCTCTTTTATCATGACATTAATATCAACACTCATTAGCTGAAGAGCATTTCTGCTCTCAATCCTATTCTCTAACAACCTTAAATTAAAAGTTTTTCTAAGTTGCTCACTCTGTATTCTATTAGCATTAATCTGCATAAGAAATGCTATAAATGTCATGAACACACCAGCTATTGCTACTATTGGACTCATTGTACCACCAATAGTATCACCAATTTGTCCCGTCTCTGTAAAATCCACGAGACTACCACATTGTGTAAATACAAATGGGGCAAAACATCCTATAATTATCAGCAGTATTGATAATCCTGCAAGGATATACGATAATCGGTTTAAAGATTTAACTGACATTTTGTAACTAATTTAATAGACTTTCAACATTAAGCAATTACAGGCAAACATTCATCATCAGCAGGACAATGAAACCCGCCAGGCCACTGCCGCCGTAGAGTAGGTCATTTGCCGGCGTGACAACCACCGCGCTTAAGCCCACGACTGCATTGACCAACGGTTGAGCTTGAAGGATATGCCCAGGTTCTTGAGCACCGGTTCCTTGAAGATCAGTTGCGTAAAGATCACGGCGAGTAGCGGAATGAGCATGGCTCCAGCGCTGAAAAGCAAGCCCTTTATCGCAGCAAACGGGTCGATGGCGGAAGACTCCTCCGACATTCCGACGGCAGAAGCTCCGCTAAAGTGCATCATCAGTCCCACAATCACCATCGGCAGAAATACCCATAGCAGAAAGACAATCAGCTTCTTCGTATTCATTGGTTTCTCAAAATTTCGATTTGTCGAACACAAATCTACGAAAATATTGATTTAGTGGCAAATAAATACCTGGTCAAAAGAAAAGGGATTCTCGGCCAGCATGGCCGCTTCTGTGAAATCCCGATGTACCTCGCCGAATTTAACGGCGATTACAGAACGGATGTTGAACGTCTGTCTACTTTCCATAAACTCTAGTATCTCCAAGCCATCGCTGACTTGGAGATACTCGATAGAATCTAGAGCGTCTCTACGCGTGATAGTGGAAGGCGTAGAGTTCGTATTGGCAGAACCCGCTGCGCTCCTTGTAGCCCAGCGGAGATGCGATTTTGTTCTTCTTCAACCAGGCTCCTATGCCGGGCAGGTTGTTCTCGTCGACGAACGCCAGACGGTCGGTCTGGAGAAGGCTGCCGAGGTTGACAGTGATGACTGCATAGAGCTCCTCGTTCGGAACGGTGTTCATCAGGACGGCCAGGGTACCGTTGTTACGGTAGCTGTCGAAGGAGAGTTTCACTTCAGTGTTTTTGAACTTGAGAGTTTTCATGACTTAAAACTTGTTTTGGGTTTCTTCTGCGAAGGAGTAGTAGGAGTTATCCGAAAGGATGATGTGATCGAGAAGCGAGATATCGAAGATGTCGCAAGCTTTCTTGAGCTTGTTGGTCTCGTTCATGTCAGAGGCACTCGGGGCGGGATTCCCGCTCGGGTGGTTGTGGAAGAGGATGATAGCGGTTGCGTTGCAGAGGAGCGCTTCCTTGATGATGCGCCGGTGGTCGATCTGCGTCGACTTGATGGTTCCTACGGTAATCATCTTCTTGGCCAGTGGAAGGTGGGCTCCATTCAGGAGGAGGATCCAGGACTCCTCGTGATCGAGGTCACGGAAGTCTTCGCGCAGGTAACCTGCTGCCTGGGCCGATGCTTTGATCGGGGTGTCGGGTGTGTAGTGTGCTTGCTTCTTCATAATGCTACGGTTTGATGGTGAAACATCTTTTTTACGCAGCATACAGTCAGTCACCCTGTAGGACATTGGCAAGGCAAGGTGGAGAGCAAAGCGGACCTTGCCGGAATGTCCGGGTGACAGAACTTTGCGAAGTGAAAGGAGATGACACCATTCCGGAGCAGAAGGTGCAGCATACGGAGCACACTCCCCTTCCAGCATTTCAGGCAGCAGATTGTGAAGGACTCGGGTAAAAGAAAAAGGGAGCCAACCTGCAAAGACAATGAGTCGATGCCATTAAGACCAGGAAAGGACATGCATCCGATGCATACCACGACACCAATCTCAACGAGAGCCTATGATTCGAGCATCCCACATTGCGATTACCGACAAAACTCCGACCTTTGCTAAGAAACCAATATTCAAAGACATGAGTGAATACACATTTGAGATGGTTCCTAGCCTGGTAGGCAGAATTGCGGAACTACTGGCGAGCATCGACCAGAAACTGGACAAGGTTACTGTCACCCCAGTGACAGCAGACAACACACCGGAACTAATGAACATCAAACAGCTCGGCGAGTATCTGCCGTCGCACCCGTCACCATCGACTATTTATGGTTGGTGCCATGAGAATTCGATCCCCTACTACAAGCCGGGGAAACGGACATTTTTCAAGAAGTCTGATATTGATAAATGGTTGTTGCGCACCCGGGTGAAAGACCAAACGGAGCTAATGGAAGAGGCGGCGGAATATTGCCGCACCCATCCAATAGGCGGAAGGAGGCGTTAGTGATATGGATCAGATTACTGTTGCCAGGATTCCAGAATTGCTGGCTAGAATCGTCAAGGAACTGGAAGTTATCGACGGCTGGTTAACTCTTAAGACCGAGCCGATATTGAATGGGACCATCGGTCCTCGTGAGGACTGGATCGACATCTACGAACTGAGGAGGATGATTCCAGGGGGGCCCAAACTCGAGACCGTCCGTAGTTGGATGTACTTCCAGGGCATTCCCCATTATCACTCAGGAGGGACTCCCATGTTCAGACGACAGGAAATTGAGAAATGGGTGGAACGCGCACAACGATTTGGCATCGGGGACTATTTTACGAAAAAGCGTAAATATCGTGAATAAACGGATTCTTACTTGGTAAAAAGAGAAAGGATAGATGCCGTTTAATTTGGTCGATGGACTATATATACCAAACCAAACAAACAAATAATCATCGATATCTTGATGTCGCTTTATTCCTTTTTTTACCCAGCAGAATACGCCGAAGATATAACTGAATCAGATGCGTTTGCGATTTGATTTGATATTGACAATCGTGTGCCAGCAATCAGCCCTTGGATTGGCACACGAAAACCGGCCCAAATGGTAATCAAAATGGGTCAAAAACGCTCTCAATAAACTGTATTTATCAGTGTTGGCACACGGTTTGGCACACGTAACCGCTTGTTTTTGGCACACATGTGCCAAAAACACCTCGTAACTAATTGATACTCAGACCGAATTAATTTGCCAAAAGTTTTCATTGGCAAGTTTTGCACTTTTTGCATCGGGAAATAGAAAAATTAGCCTAATTAACTGACATTCAAATAGTTAGGCAATATTTCAAGTTTGGAGAATTACGGAAAATCAAGAGTTTTACGGAGTAGTTTGGTGTTATTTGAACCACATTTGAACCACGCGTGGTTCAAGGTCCCGGAAAATATACGCCAAAGTTCACAACTTTACGTCATTTTACGTCTTTTTACAAAATTGTCCCCAATCACTTGGGAAAAATGGCGCAGCGGAGGTTCTGAAGAATATTTCCAGTGATTTTGTAAAAAGTGTATACAAAACAACAAATCTCTGGCATTTGGCTCCCTCCTCACGGAGTCTCTGCACCTGGCGGAGGTTTTTTACATACTTTCACAAATCTACTTCAAATAATCTTGAAGTTCAAATCGTATTTCAGGAAAAATGATTCTATATTACTCGTGAAATCAAAACCCAATGCAATATGATACCTATTTCAAAAAGCGTTTTTCAAGTCCTTGTAGTATACTATAGGCATCCAAGAAGATATCCCGTATTCAAGGTCTATTGGATCCAACTGCATCTAGCCAGTTCATTCATATTGGCAGAGGAGTTTCTGAATACTTATGTGCAGGATCCACAGAATCGCGAGAATGTTTACGCTTTTTACATCCGCGAGGTCCCCGTCGATGTCCCTGCTCCTGGAGTGCACTGTCTCTCCGAACGAGTATATGGGCCCGAAGGCCAACTCATTGACTTCCGGGATTTCTCTTCAGTCGACGAAGCGCCCGGTGTCTTCGAAGGGCGGACTCCGGAAAGAATCCGGTTTAAGCAGGGAGACATCGTGGAAGTGCTGGGAATGGACGAAGTCGAACTCGCATACGTCGCAAATGGACCGGTAGGCCGTGAAGAAGCCGCAAGAATCAATTCTGAGGCGATCATTACACTGGATGTAACCGATGACAGCTATATGGTCTTCTTGGGCCCGACCTTCTCCTTTCACCAGCACATAGACGCACTTCATGTTTTCTCCCCGCACCTCAAGGTCCCTGGGCCTATGCTCAGGCGGATTGAACGATCCAAGGAATGCTGGATCAGAAGGATTAACGGACAGTGATTATCTCTGGTAGGTGGTCCTGTGACTCTTCTTCCCTGCCGAATCAACGAATTTCTCCCCAGTCTCGAACTTAAGGTCGGGATTCCTGTATTTGTCCGGATCGATAAAGTAGTCCTTCTCGTCCGGCCTTTCATCCACATACTCAATCGTATATCCCTTACACAGGGTATATTCCCCGCGGAGGCAGAGCCTGACTGCGTTATATGAGACTTCCAGCCAACGGGCGCAATTCGCAATGCTGGAGAAATAAAACTCGTAGTGGTCCCAAACCGTTGCATCCCAGACCGTAATGATATCATGATATCGCTCTGTGTAGGATTTAACCTTCTTGTAGATGCGGATATATTTGCCTTCTTTCATGGTTTTGCAAATATACTTCAAGAAATCTTAAAGTACAAGATGAATTTCGAGAGACATCATTCTATATTATTCAACACTGGTCAATCGATATGTTCAACGAGAAGATACATGCATTTCCACTTCTAGATGTTTATGAAAAGCTGAAGGAGTACAAGAAGGCAGATAAGGAGCACCGTGAGCGACTTCGCACGATGCTGAATCACTATGGGATGTTCCACAAGATTAAGGAATGGATAGCCGATAACGATTCAAAGTCACCCCTCTGGAGGACTTGCGTACAACTTGAGGAATCCCTCTGGCAGAGCATCCGAATGATGCTGTCTGAACACGGGTACGATCCGAGATGGATTCGACGGAAGGATGGCAAGGCTGGGTTGAACGGCTTTGACAACAATGAAGTGCTGCCGTGTAAGTTTGATGAGATCCTTATCACCTTCGACGGTGAAGAGAGAATGGAGCATCCGATTCCCGTGCGCATGGCGGGGAAATGCGGCCTGGTAAATCCGGACGGCATAGGTTCGGTTGTTTGCCCTTTCCAGTATGATCTTTTATTCCGAGAACCCTATGCCGACCATGTCAATTACATCGCAATCAAAAATGGGAAGTATGGCATAGTGGATACGAACGGCATGGAGATAATCCCTTGTATGATGGATGTCATCTTTGAGCGACAGGACATAGATGGCATTCTTCCTCTCTTGAAAGATGGGAAATGGGGAATCTATGCCGATGGCGATTCCTACATTACACCGAAGTTTGATGAACTGCTAATCCAGAGTGAAGATTATATTCGTGCAAGAATCGGTGATGAATGGGGTTGGATAACCTTCGAGGGGGATCTAACCCTAGATCTGGAAAAGGCCTTTTACGGCAGTTGGATGGATGCTGGCAGGTAAATGAATTGCGATTCCGTATGATGCCAACTTCTACTTCAAATAATTTTAAAGTTCCGAATGAATTTATGCGCGTGTATTTCTATATTAACCGCGAAAGCAAAAAACAAAAACATCATGAAAGAGTTCTCGATATCCCGTCCCCGGCAGAAGTCGTTCTGCTTACGCCTGATAGGCATATGGTTAACCGCCTTACTGCTACCCACTCCCCTTCTGGCACAAAACGAAAAGACAAAGGATGCCGACACTTATAAGGAGATCAAAGAACTGGAGCAGCGTCTGGAAAAGACAGCCACAAAGATGCTTCGTTTGGCAAACAAAGTAGTGGTCGGAATCGAATCCGAGATCCAGGAGTACCGTAAAGACATCATCGAATGTTGTCCTGAAATACTGGTTGCCCGTGACTCTCTGAGAGCACAGGCTAAACGCGGCCTTGAACAGTGCCGGCGTGAAATGCATCGCGGCTTCAGACAGGGATTACGAGGTGAATCATATGACCCGAGAAGAGAATGATTTTGCGAATAATGTCTGAAATCGCTATATTTACAAATCAGATAGACCACGAATTCTAAAGCTATACTACAATGCCATTTCAAATCTCAAAAGACATCAAAGTACTCCCTGAAAAACGACTTTATGTCGATATGGATGGAGTGCTCGTTGATTTCAACTCCGGAGTGAATAGGTTGAGTACCCGCATGTATGAACTATACAAAGGTCATCCCGACAAGGCCCCAGGAGTTTTTGCGCTTATGGACCCTGTTCCGGGCGCTATCGACGCGATTGAACGTCTGGCCGACCACTTCGATGTCTACATCCTCTCCACCGCCCCTTGGGACAATCCTTCCGCCTGGAGTGATAAATTGAATTGGGTCCATTTACATTTAAGCGACTACTTCACAAAACGGCTCATCCTCTGTCACCACAAGGATCTTCTCAATGGAGATTATCTGGTTGATGACAATCCAAATAACGGGGCTGAAGACTTTCCCGGCGAATGGATTCATTTCGGCAGCCAGCGGTTCCCGGATTGGGATGCTGTGGAAGAGTATTTGAATCAAAGCGCATCTAAATAGAATATACCGAAGTTCATTGATTAAATCAGACTCCTTTATGATAAAAGAAACCCTCAAAGAAATCCTCAGCACAGACTTTCCTGATCTGGCGCTTAAAAAAAGCGGGCTCACCAAAGCCGACATCAAACCTCTTGCTGATCAAGGCGATCTTGATGCCATGCTGATACTGCTCTTTGGCCTTTCCTGCAACGCCGTAGGCAAGATTTGGAATGAAGACTTTGAAGACGAGGACACACATACGATTACTTCCATTGAGCGTTGGGAGCACATCGACTCCCCTCTCTTTTCACCGGAGCCTGGAGAAGTTGAGCAGTTGAATAAAGCTTTCGCATCCATCATCCCCTCGCAGACTACCAATACTCTTAAGAAATGGACTTCTATATTTGACCGCGATGCCCTATATCCTACTATCCACGAGGAACTGGCACGGAGAGGAGATGCTGAAGGTCTCTCTCGCATCGGAGCTTTTTACGCCGACGGTTTTGAAAGCGCCGGCTACAATAAAGACAAGGAAAAAGCTCGCGATTATTTCAACAAGGCGCTTGATGCCGGTTGGGAGAAATCAGAATACGACTGGAATATTGAGATGCTCGATTACTCTCCACTCGAGCATCCCCAGGACTTGGCCGATGATTTCGATCCTTGCAATGCGGTTATTATCATCTCAGGACATCCGCTCTATCTGGATCAGATAGAATTTATGGTCGAAGACCTGACCAAGGCACATGGCGACCCCGGTAATGAAGTCGGACTGTATGTCCCCCTTAAATATGTATTCCAGACCCTGGGCTTTGACTGGGTGGACAATACCGGCAACCTGATGGCTAAATGGCGCAGGGCCGAATCCGTCCTCACCCTCGAACTCGAATGCAACCCTCGGGTCGATGAAGCCCTCGTGGAGGCCTTCCAGAAGGCTTACCCCAAACTGACTGTTGAAACTGCTTAATGATCAGCAATATGACGGAAGAAAAAAAGAAGACCCCTTCTGAAATACTAGAGGAATCCCCAATGCTCTATCTCTCGTCCGGTTCCAAGGAACTGTTCCACAGTAATTTCCTTTATTGGCTGGGGATCCGTTATCGGGATACGTTCCAGGAAATGATGAGCAAATTCTGTGGCATTAATGGGGAATGGCCTGACGGGTGGAGGGTCAGAAGAGAACACAATCATCTAGACCTCTGCATTACCTACGATCGTCCGAAAACATCAAGGAAGAAGAATTCGGGAACGGACGAATATGTATTCGTTATCGTGGAGAACAAGGTCAAGAGCGTACCGGATATTACACAGCTTAAGAGATATGAAGACCTCTATGATGAGAACAGGAAGAAAGGTTGCACGTATGTTCTCCTGTCTTTGATGAAGGATTTTCACGGCAAAGATATCCTCGAAGATGAAAAGAAATGGCAGATTCGCAATTACGAAGATCTTGCAGGGGAGATCAGAAATATGTTTGTTAAAGAGTTTCCCGTTAGTAATGAGCACATTCAATATGTAAAGGACTACTGTGTATATATTGAGAATCTCAGCAAATTAGCAGAAAAATGGATTATCGATGACTCTGAGTTATTCTTGACTCCTGTGGACGTATTTGGCGAATTGCGGCTGAATGACATTTATCAGAAAATTCGATATGCCCAGATTGCCGCTAAACTGGCTAAGAGATTGGCGGATGAAAATATAAGCGAGAAGATTGTGCTTGGAATGAGCAACTTTGATGTCATCGTGAAAAAACGAAAGGATTCTGAAAAAATACTTGACTTATATGGTTGTAATAATGCCATACCCTTTAATAATATCTTTCTCAGCAGCGGAATGGCTCATTCCATAGGGCTTGTGGAAGCAAAAGTTAAGTTAGCTGATGACTGCTGCGCCGTTATTCAGGTTCAAGGCGACCGGTATTGCAGAGGAATAGAGCAGAAGGGAATTGTTAACAACAGTGATAAACTGAAGCCATATAGGGACTATATCGATTTCAATGACTCGGATCCTGGAAAAGTCTATTCTAAAGAATGCCACTATTCAGATGGATTTCTTTATAAGGCGCAGAAGGTTTCAGATGGAGATACTATCAATGATGTTTTGTCCAGAATGATGAAAGACATTGTTTTAATCATGAGCTGGAAATCTTCCTAACATATTGTCACTAATGAAAAACCTCTCTAAATCACGCTACACTCTCTTCCGGCAATGCTCAAAGGCGCTGTGGCTGAGCATATACAAGCCCGACGAGGCCAAGATTGACGATGCGCTGAAGGCTAGGTTCGAGGCCGGCAATGTTGTCGGCGACCTGGCCATGGACTATCTGGGGCCCCATGAAGAAGTGACAGCCCATACAACTGACGGCGGCCTGGACCTCACCGAGATGTGCCGCCGTACCCGGGACTGTATGGCCAGAGGCATTGAGAACATAGCCGAGGCGTCTTTCTCATGGGACGGTAACTACTGCGCCGTGGACATCCTGCACAAGACTCCCGGCGGCTGGGCAATCTATGAGGTCAAGAGCTCTTCTGGTACGGTCGACCAGCCCGATGATGACCCGGAGTACGTCAAGTACGCCCGTGACATAGCTTATCAGAAGTATGTCCTTGAACAATGCGGAGTCAAAGTGACGGGCACCTATCTGGTGCGCATTGACAAGGAATATGTCCGGGGTGACCAGCTTGACATAAGGGGGCTGTTCTATACAGCTGACCTTGCCGAGCTTGTACAGCAGGAGTACCAGGTTGTTCCGCAGATGATCGCTGCCGCGAAGCGCACGCTCGCCGGACCAGAACCGGTCATCGACCTGGGGCTTCATTGCCATGATCCATATAACTGCGCCTTTTGGGATTATTGCACCAGGGATTTGCCCAAGCCGTCGGTTTTCAATGTCTATGGCGGCAAGGGCCGCGGCGGGTTCACTTTCAGCAAGAAGTTGGATCACTACAAGAACGGAATCATCACCTTCGAAGACCTGCGGAACGAAGATATCGGCCCCATCCAGAACATGCAGATCGAGTGTATGCTGGAAGACCGCGACCACATCAATCCGGAGGGAATCAAGGCATTCCTGGACAGATTGACCTATCCTCTATACTTCTTGGACTTTGAGACGCAACAGGATGCGGTCCCTCAGTATCCGGGTACAACGCCCTACCAGCAGGTTCCTTTCCAGTATTCGCTGCATATCATCGAGCACGAGGGAGGCCCCCTTCTTCACAAGGAATTCCTGGGTGTTAGCGGTCAGGACCCTCGCAGGGATATTGCCGAGGCCCTCTGCCGGGATATCCCGAAGGATGTCTGTACGCTGGCCTACAACAAGATGTTCGAATGCGGGCGCCTGCGGGAACTGGCCAATTCCTTCCCGGACCTGGCGGATCACCTGCGCAACATCGCAGACAACATCCAGGACCTCATCGACCCGTTCCGCGCCGGCGATTACTACGTCCCCGCCATGGGTGGCTCCTTCAGCATCAAGAGCGTCCTTCCGGCGCTCTTCCCGGGAGATCCACAGTTGGACTACCACGCCCTCAGCGGCCTCTGCCAGAACGGCGGGGATGCCATGAGCCTCTTCCCTGCCATTGCTGAAATGTCCCCGGAAGATGCCGCCGCTGCACGCGAAGCCCTGCTCCGCTACTGCGAGCTCGACACCCTTGCTATGGTGAAGGTGTGGGAGAAATTGAAATCCCATATCCTTAAATAAAACACAAACATCTTGAATATGAATAATTTGAATCCTGAAAAGTATGTCGATCTTGCCGAGAAAGTTCAGCAAGAAGCAAAAGAAGCTGCGATTGCATTGCTTCGCGAGAAAGTCGAAAGCCATTTAATCGATTCCGAATTAATCGAGGATGCTGATGGAGACGATTATTGGTTATATGCTTATGATGGAGATGATACCCAGATAGAGATTTACGCCTACGGCCTCAATGAGCATGAACAGTTGTGTTTCAAAGCACGTTATTACATTGGAGGTGAGGATTACGAGGATGGTGAATGGTGTGATTTCGATAAATACTACATTTCCGACAAATACCACATTGTGTATAAGATTATCGCCAAGCATATCTTGGCCACCTGCAAGAATCAATAGTTTCCAGCCCGCGAAGCCCTGTTCCGCTACTGCGAACTGGACACCCTCGCGATGGTGAAGGTGTGGGAGAAAATGAAAGAATCAATTCAGGCCTTTTGATGATTTAACACAAACATATCTATCATGAACGATTCGACTTCATTATTGGAAAGTTTTTCTACTTTTATCAGAGAAAAACAAGAAGTTATTCCATTTTCTTTTAACGTATTAGATGAGCAATGCGGCCATATTTTGGAGAATTCTCACACCAATATATTAATGAAGCTCCTCCAGTATAAGAATCGCTATGGCTATGTCTTTTTGGAGAGTTTCTTCTCTCTGCTTGGGCTCCAAGGTTTTGAGGATTTCAAATGGGAGACCACGAAAGGTGTCCATTTTATTACCGAAAAGTTTTATGATAATTGCGGTCGAATAGATGGCCTAATATACCAGAAAAAAGCGTTCGCCCTAATAATTGAGAATAAGGTTAATCGAGCTACAAATCAAACAGAGCAACTTGAAAAATACATTAAGGCTGTTTCCGAAGATAAAACAACTCTCGATGTAGATTTTAAACATATATGGGTACTATTCCTAACACTTGATGGAACAGATACTCCTGATAATGAAAGTAAGAAATACATTAATGAAAAGAAAATCCACTATTTTGAAATAAATTATCAGGAAGATATTCTACCATGGCTTAAGGAAGATATTCAACCCTTCGTGATGAGGAAGGAGAGGGTACTTGACTCTGGTTTATCCCAGTATGTTGATTTTTTAGAAGGAATGCTTGGATTACGTCAGTCTGACCAAGTGTTACTGACTAATGGAAGGGAGTTTATTGAACAGTGGATTCAAAAAAAGGGAGATAATTTCTCTGACTTTGATTTTGAGAAAAAAAATAGTTATTTAGATAATACTAACAAATCGATCAGATCGGAATTGAAGCGGCTCGTAAAGAGCAAGGACAGCAATGCTTCTGATCTTCGTCATTTTGCCGGTATTTTACATGGCGTACTTGATAGCATTAATGATGAGCCGATGAAGGATTTCTTTGATTTCACTCGTAAGATTTTTGTATCTAAAGGGATGGAAAATTGCATAATATCACATATTTTCAATTACTATTACATCCAAATCCGTGATGCTTCCTGGCCTCGCAGCATTCATTTTGAGTGGTATCCTTTAGGCGTTAAGAAACTGACGAGTAAAAAAAAGCCTGAATTACGACTCTGTTTACATATTGAGAATCCGATATATCACAATGCTTTTCGGGAAAAAAAGAAGCTGTTCGAAGGTTTCTCATTAGAAGAACACATTCGCACACTTAGTTATTGCCATACAATAGACGACCATGAGACAACTTTCCCAATAATTGAACTGTCGGGTAAAGATATGGAAACGTTCCTATCCAAAGTTTACTCGTGTATTGAACCTGATATGATCAAACAGATTGATGAGATTATAGATTCGGTCAAGAAAAAGGGGGGAGACATCGACAACGATCTTTAGTTCTAATACCTTGGCCGATTCACTTCCACGGAAAAAACACTCCCACACCCCCTTCCGGTAGTTCCAGGGCCTTCCTGACCTCCGGATTGCGATACTTGTCCGGATCGATGTAGAAGCTCCGTTCGTCGGGCTTCTCTGAAACATACTCAACCGTATAGCCTTCGCAGAGCTTGTAGTCTCCGCGGAGGCAAAATTTTACTGCGTTGTATGAAACGCCCAGCCAGCGTGCGCAGTTGGCAATGCTCGTGAAGTAGAACTCGTAGACGACCGTCTTCGTCTTGAATTGATAATAGTATTCCACATAGGTCTCGACCTCCTTGT
>JAEEGK010021052.1_pt1 | contig 13813 bp, 11 predicted proteins | sample 8958771 | NCBI WGS metagenome assembly JAEEGK01 (sample SAMN16246547, study PRJNA631951) | gut metagenome | biome: gut microbiome; feature: rumen; material: SC-attached | host: Bos | place: Iran: Karaj | collected 2018-10 | reverse complement strand
GAACTGGGGTTTGGCAATATGTGTTGGTGCTACTGGTGGAACGAGTATTGCTGCAGTACCTTTTATACACGGTTTTTCAAAATTCTCGCCAATCACTACTAATATCGAGATTTTGCTGGATATCATACTTTTCATAACACTATTTTTCTTGTATCGCCGCAGGCACGCATAAAAACAAACCCTGAACTTCTAAACTCTAAACTCATTCAACCTGTTCAACTTTTAAACTATGAATCAAACATTTAACCCGAAACGATTTTTGCGGTACACCGTCAGTTATCTGAGAGTGAACAAGTGGTATCTGCTGATTATGGCGGTGCTGTTTATGGTTCCCGCCACGGTGCTGTCGGTGTTGCCAACACCCGAACCCGACGGCGTGCGTTTTCTGCTGGCCATTGGCGTGATAGCGGTGGCTTTTCGCACCAATCTGCCCGACAGTTCAATGCGGCATTTGGTTGCGGAGTCGTCGGTAGTCGAAAAGTTTGTCACCGAAACGGTTATCAAAATCGCCTACGCGGGAATCCCGTTCGCTGTCCACGCAGTGCTGGCCAAACAACTTTTTACTGATGGTTTCGAAGTTGATTATCTTATTCTTTTGTGGATTATGATTGGGACCGTAACCGCCTTGCGGACACCGAAATATGGCTCAGTCAACACCGAATCGGCAAGAGAAAAGATTCGAACATTCACGATTCTTCTGTACAGCATTTCGTATATGTCATTAATTCTTGAGCGTTACTCGTCGTATCGCCCATTAGTTGCAACTATGCCGTATTCATTCTGGGTGAAGATTCTGCTGCTGGCCGTTGGCACGGCGCTGCTTGTGTTGTCGTACTACCTTTTCAATAAGCGCTACGTCGATTACAATAAAGATGAATAAAAGTCAATATATCAGTGAATTATGCTTTGCACAAGAAAACTAAACTTCTGAACTCTAAACTTCTAAACATTTAAATGGAATTTAAAGAGCAAAAAGGAATATTTCAACAGATTGCCGACCGCATTTGCGACCGCATATTGCAGGGCGAGTTGAAGGCGGGCGACAAACTGGAGTCGGTGCGCGAACTGGCGGTGGCCATTGGTGTGAACCAAAACACCATTATGCGCACCTACAGCGAGTTACTGCGCGACGGCATTCTGAGCAACCAACGCGGCATTGGGTTCTTTGTTGCGCCCGAAGCCCGCGACATAATCCTGGCCAAACGCCGCAACGAGTTCTTTAACAACGATTTGCCCCACATTGCCCGTCAAGCGCGGCTGCTCGGCATTTCGGCAGAAGAGATTATGGGGAGATTGAAAGTTGACAATTGAAAATTGAAAATTGAAAATTGAAAATTGAAAATTGAAAGTTGACAATTGAAAGTATATGATAAAAAAGCCTGTCGGAGAGAGTCCGGCAGGCTTTTTTATTTATTAGGATTGATTGGAGATAAAATTCTGATTAATTGCTGATTAAATTATGATTGATTGTGGATTGAATTCTGATTCTTTTCCCTAACCCCACGGATATTCTTCGTCGGTTTCTTGGGCGTTTTCGATGTTGGTGGCTTCAAACTCGAAGTGCGGTTTGGCGACTTGTTCGGTGCATTGTTTCATTGAGGACTTGGTGTTGCCGTGACGGTAGATCATCTTGTCGTCGGAGGTCGGGTTGGCTTGTGTTACCGATTCCAATTTGCCGTCCTTGATTTCGTAGGAAAAGATGCCTTCTTGTTTGACGACGATGATGTGTCCGTTGCCAAAAAACATCTTCTCGCCCTTGCCGGTGTCAACAATATCCAAGAACACCAAGGAAAATTCTCCTGCTTCGTAATCGTATGGAGCAAGAACGGCGGCAAATTTCTTGTTGTTTTCGGGGAATACAGCCATTCCCGCTTCATCGCCGAGATCCTCGATTATCACGCCGTTGACAAATTCCTCACCAAGCATTTTTGCGAGTTCGTCGTATGCCCTGTCAGCGGTCTCCAACAGTGCCGCGTACTTGTCCTCGTCCTCGAAATAGCTGTCGTCAACGTAGTCGCCGTCGCCATCAACGAAATCGGGATTTTCCCTGTAAAAGTCGTACAGGTCGGTGCCGTCTTCGCCGATGATTTCGCAGTCGTTGTACTCGATGCCCGTACTTGCCCAATTGTTGATGGCGGTGCCGCAGTCGTGCATATAGCATTTGGTGAACGTGACGCCGTAACATTGGTGCATCCTGACCATCTCGTCACTGCACTCGCGGATTTCTGTGTTGCTGACAGCCACGTTTTCGGTCTCGTACATCGAAATGCCAATCACGCCGCAGCCGTAGAGGTCGCAGTTGTCGATGTTGATTTTGTCGCATTTCTCAAAGGAAATCACGTCGCCCGTACACGAGCCCGCCGCCACGTGGCCCGCCTTTATGTTCTTGATTGTGATGTCCTTACAATTGTTGAAGTAGAGGACGTTGGAGTATGACGGCTTGGCTTGGATGTGCGTCCTCTTGGCGTCGCCTGTGATGGAGAGGTTGTTGACATTGATGACGACAATCGACCTGCCGTCGTACTCTTCCGTGAAATAGACGCCCGAGGCGAGTTTGCCGTATTCTTCAACCTCCTTGTCTGAGATGTCGCGGCTCGCGTCGAGTTTGTCGAGCGCGGAGGTGATGGCGAGTGTGCCGTTGGTTTTCAGTGTGATGTTGGTGTTGGAGGCGATTGCCTTGATGAACTCGTCGGCGTTGGTCACCGTGACGTTCTTCACCTTCTGTGCCGTGCAGCAGATGACAGCCGCAACGAGCAAGATTGCTGTAAGTAGTAGTCGTTTCATATTGTTGTGAAATTAGTTATTGTATTTATAACGCGGTAAATTTATGAATTATTTTTGGAAATGCCTTTAAGAAATTCGCCGAAATCAATGTTCTTGTCGTCGATTACCTTCTTTTTGAGGCGGTAGCGCATAGTCTCCACGCCACGGACGCTGATGTTGAGGAGTTGGGCTATCTCCTTGGTACTTAGCTCCATAATGGTGTAGGCGCAGAGCATAAGCTCGTTGCGGGAGAGGTCGGGGTAGCGCGATTTGAGGGTCTTGATGAAATTGTTGTGCAGGAGGTTGAATTGCTCCTCAAATTTATCAAAAATGTTGTCCGTTGAGATGTTGCTGTCAATCTTGGAATTGAGGTCGGAAAGACGGCGTTTCAGTGTGGGCGTCACGGATTTTTCGGCGGCGGAGATGTCGGCGATGTCCTTTTTGAGTTCGTTGAGGATTTCGTTTTTGCCCGCAACGCTCGCCATCATATTGGCAAGCTCCTGAGTCTTGTGGGTGAGTTCGTTTTCGAGTTTTTCCTTCTCCAACGCCATAATGTCGAGGTTTTTGGCGTCCTCCACCTTCTTTTTCTCGATGTTGATTTTGCGTTTTTCGGCTTTTTTGATCGCAATTGCAGCCGCTATTGCCATCAAAATGTAAATGATGTACGCAAAAATCGTCCTGTACCACGGCGGCAAAACCTCAAACGTGAAACTGTCGGCGGCGATGGTGCGGCTGCCCGCAAGTTCCTCTACATAAAATGTGTAACTGCCCTCCATCAGGTTGGTAAATTCGCGCGAGGCGGTCTTGGTGGGGTTGCTCCACGGCTCGCCGTCGCCAAGGCGGTATCGGTAGGTGTAGTTGGCATTGGAGCCGCCGTACTCGATGCGGATGTCGCCGTCGCGGTAACTGATTATCGGCGAGGGTTTTATGTCGGCAAAATTGGCGGCGTAGATAAGGCTGTCGCCGCCTTGCGAAAGGACGTAGGCGCGGTTGATGAGGTGGTGGTTGCTCTGCGTGGTGTCGGGTGTAAAATCTAACTCGATGATTGCAAATCCGTTGAGGTTGGGGACGATGCAGACGCTGTCGCCGATGATTACGGGGTCCGCCACGGGTTGCTGAGGGTCAATGACGTGCTGCCCGAAGCCCACAATCTTGTTTTGCCCCGCGATGTCAGTCACCATAATGCCGTGTTGCTGATAATAAACGGTCTTGCCGCCGCTTTTTGCCATCGAAAGTCCGTTGCCGTCGGGGGCTGCGGCGAATCGGTTGTTGTTATTATAATAAAAAAGACCCAAATCCGAGATAGCCATCACCTTGTTGTCGGCGGAGTGGATTTTGAGGAACTTGTCGTCGGGAAGTCCGTCAGCGGTGGTGTAGCGGCTGACTACGCGGAGACTGTCGCCATCCATAACAGCCTTATAGACAGTTACTTTGTTGTGGTCTTTGAGCCAAACGGTGTCGCCCTTGGTGGCGGTCATATTGCTGAAAGAGCCTTTTACGCCCTGCAATTCGCGGATGTTGTAATTGTCGTCAGTGGTGCGGCGCATCAGCCAAAGCGTGCCGTATGTGCCCGCGATAATGTCGTGAGATTCAGGCAATTGGGTCATTCCCCAAAAGCCGGGGATTTTTGATATTGTCTGCAATTTGCCACCCCTGATTGCAAAAAGCCCGTGGTCGTGCAGGCAGAAGATTTCGCCGTCGAAGGAGCGGAGTTTCCACGTCTGCCCCACTCCGCCTTCAATCTCCCTGACGTCGCCCAAGTCGGGCCAATTGGTGGCGAAAAGTCCACGGTTGGTGGCTAAGTAGAGGCTGTTGCCATCGACAATGGCGTCGTAGCCCGCGCCGTAAAAAAGTTGCTGCGAATACAGGTTTTTGATTGGGAATGTGAGCAAAATCTTGTCGATTCCGTTGTCGAGACCCACCCAAAGGTTGCCCCTTTCCTCAAACGCCAATGATAGCACGGTGTTGTTTTGGAGTCCGTTGTGGTCGTCAAAATACATCGCCTTGCGCGTGGTCTTGTCGATGACCGCCACGCCGCCCTTGATGGTGCCTACCGCAAAAATGCTGTCGCCGTCAGCCGCACAGAATGCGATGTTGCCGTGCATAAAGGCGTCGGCGTCGGTCTTGAACTGACTGCAAAGCGTGCCGTCGTAATAATACGCGCCGTGCTCCATCGTGATGGCTATGATGCCATCCCTGAAAGGCACGAGCCCGCGCACCTGTTTGTCGTAGAGTGTCTCGGTGTTTTGGCAGAGGCGGAGGCGGTCGCCATTGAGGAAATAAAAACCCGTCTCGGTGGCTACGTACAGCACCCCGCCCGCAACCGCCGAGGAGAGGATTTTTGACGGCGACTTCATATACTGGAAGCCGCCGTCGGAGGTGTATTTGATGATTTCGCCGTCGGTGGCGAAGTACTGCGAATTGTCGATTTCGTGTATGTTCCAAACGTTGCCTATGGCGTCGCGCTCCGACGGCGGCATCGAGTCTGAAATGCTGTGGTACAGCAAGTGGCCGTTGCAGCAAGGTTCATAATATCCAATCTCGTTGATGCCGCCCACGTACAGCCTCAATTGCCGCTGCGAGACCTTCACGGAGCGCACCTCGCTATTGAACCCGAAGGTGTCCCATCCCGCCCTCGAATACTGCAAGACGCCGTTCATATTGGCGAAATACACAAAATCGCCCGCCGGCGCAATGCACCACGTCTGCGCGCCCTGTCCGTATGTGGAGCGCGTGAAATTGGCGACAAAATGATGCCACTGAGCCACAGCGCAGTGCGTCGCGATGAGGAGCAATATGGATAGGACGGCGGATTTCATTGGCGTCGGCGGGTGATGGATTGTTTTTATCAATTAAATTAGCCCCACGGATATTCCTCGTGGTCTTTGCGGTATTCTTCTAAATCAGTGATTTTTAAGTCGATATGCGGCATTGCGGCTTCTTGTGAACACTCTTTGAGAGTGTTTTTGGTCTTGCCTTGTTTGAAGATAAACTTGCCTTCGGAAATGGGTTTGAAGCTTGTTATGGACTGCACCTTGTCATTTTGGATTTCGTATGATACGAGACCATCTTCTTCTTTCATCACCAATATGTGACCCTCGGCGAATCCCATTTTCTCGCCTTTTTTGGTGTCAACGTTGTCCAAAAATTCAAAAGTGATTTCTCCGTCATCAATTTGAACAAGAAATGCAGCCAACTTGCCGCAATCTTCCGCAACAATGACTTCACCGTTCTCCATACCGAGGTTTAGGTAAACCGCACCGTTAGCCAAACTGTTGCAAAGGTATTTTTCAAACTGTGTGCCCGCTGCGTTCACCGGGTCGTCCAAATATGCCGGCATTTTGCTGTCGTCATAATACTCATCGTCCTCGAAATCACGGTCAGAATAGTCCTCGTCACCATAGATATATTCATTGTATCGGATGTCGCATTTTTGGTAATCGACGGTACTCTCTTCGTCCACATTGAGACCGCCGCCGCAATCGCGCATAATGCACTCGTTGAAAAGAATGTTGTTGCAATTGCGAATCACCACGTAGTCTTCGCTGCAATCGTGGATTTCAGTCTTGTTGACGGTTACGTCGTTGCAGTTATTCATCCAAATGCCGTCAACTCCGCAGCCGTAGAGGTCACATTTTTCGAGGAGAATTTTTTTGCAGTGATTGAAATAGAGCACGTCGCCCGAACAAGTGCCGGTTTCCACGTGTCCTGCCATTATGTTCTTCATTGTGACGTTGTTGCAGTGGAAGAACCTGATTACTTCGGCATACGTCGGTGTGACTTGGATGTGCGTCATCTCCGAGCCTCCGCCGGTGATTGTCAGGTTGTTGACATTGACTATTACAAGTCCCTTGCCGTCGGGCTCTACAACATAATACGCGCCCGGTGCGAGTGAAGGGTAGTTGTCCCATTCCATATCGGAGATGTCGCGGAGGTTCAACTTGTCAATGGCGTCGGTGATTGAAAGTATGCCATTGTTCTTTATTGTGATGTTGGTGTTTGGGGCGATTGCCTTGATGAAGTCGGCGGCGGTGGTTACCGTCACGTTCTTCGCCTTCTGCGCCACGCAGCCGATGACAGCCGCAATGAGCAGGATTGTTGTCAGTAATAGTTTTTTCATTGTTGATGCAATTTGGTTAATGTTTTTCGGCGTAAAGATAGCAATTTTTTGAGAATTGCAAATTTCTTGGCGAGATATTTACATCTTGTGCGCGGTGATTATCGTGAAGCTGTGCGAATTGACGGTGATGCGGATGCCGTCGATTTCGCAATACCAATTTTTGCCGTCCTTGTAGATATTGCAGCCGGGGGCGAGGATTTTGTTTTTACAATAATTGACAACATCCTCATTGTCAGCGAGATTGATGTTTCTGCGGATGCGGTCGGCGCCCATCGGCGTGGTGTGGATGCGGTCGATGGACGAAAGGAGTGTCTGCTTGTCCTCTGCGGCGTTATTCTTGTGAAATTCAGACATTTCCATCTTTACAAACCTTGCAATCATCTCCCTGTAAAGAGCTTCCACCATATCGGGGTTTGCGCCGTAGAGTTGCGCCTTTTCGCGGACTTTTTGGATTACCTTTTCGACGCGGGAAGTGTCTCTGACGCCGTCCTCACTTTTCTTGAATTTTGATGCCTGCGCCACGTATCCGCCACGCTCGGCAATGAGTTGGATGATATTGTTGTCGATGCGGTCGATGTTGGCGCGCACCTCGTCTAAACTGTTGCAAATCATAATGTTCGGGTGTTTAAAATGATGAATTTTGTTTTACAAAGATAATAAAACTTTTTGGATTGGCGTTAGAAATCAAAACAAATGAAATTATGGAATTTAGAAAAATTTTTGATACAATCCCTGAGGAGTTTGACAAATACAGACCTCGATATTGTGCGGAACTATTTGATTATCTGATAGATTGCGCACATATTGGGCGTGGCAGCGACGTCCTCGAACTTGGTCCGGGAACGGGTCAGGCAACCGAACCGATTTTGAATACGGGCTGCAATTATCACGCCATCGAATTGGGCGAAAACCTCTATAACAAGATGGTTTCCAAATACGGTCATTTTCCTAATTTTCAAATCGTTAACGGCGACTTCATCACATACGACTTCGCCGACCAAAAGTTTGATTTGATATACTCCGCCGCCACAATCCAGTGGATTCCCGAAGAGGTGGCATTTGCCAAGACTTTTGAACTTTTGAAACCAGGCGGCACGCTCGCAATGATGATTGTATCAGCGGATTACAAGACGCCCACCCCCACGCTTTACGCCCAAATTCAGAAAGTTTACGATGCATATTTCAAGCCCGAAATCAGGTACACCCACGGCGGTTTTCGTTACGACAACGCCGTCAAATACGGCTACACCGATTTTGAAAAACATTCGTTCCACGGCCGCCGCGTAATGACCGCCGACCAATACGTCGCCTTCTGCGGCACTCACTGCGACCACCTCGTAATCCCCGAACCATACAAGACGCCATTTTTCGACGGATTGCGGAATGCGGTATTAGAGGCGGGAAATAAAGTGGTGTTTGAGGATACGTATTGGCTGTATGTGGCGAGGAAGGAGGGGGAATGATTTACAATCACATCCACCGTTTTTCGCCGCAAATCCATCTTTGATCAAATGATGAATTGCTTAAAACGGCTTTATACACAGGCTCAACAAAATCTATAAGTCGTTGAATAACAGACTTGAAATCAAAATCAGAATTTTTGGCAGGTTCAAAAACACGCCACAATGAATTTAGGGATTCATTAGTTTTGAAATCTGTTATTTCGTCAAATAGATTTTCGGAAAGAGTTCTGTTTCGATGTTGTAATGTGCCGTGCAATGCCGCAGTCAAAGTCTCGCCGTCAAAATAGAATATGTCTGACAAATAATAAATGTCGTAAAAATCTTTCATCCTACTTGTCAGCGACATACGACAAATAATTGCGTCAAACTTTTCTGCGATTGTACTTTCGAGCGAATATGTGTAAATTTCGGGCTGTACAAAGTTTTCAAGTCGTGTAACTATTTTACGCTTAACAGGTTGCGGTATTACAACGTCATCAATGCCTGCATCAATCGAAAATGGAATCCTGACATTTCCGATGGTCGCCATAAATCGTGTCCTTATGCCAGGATATTGGTTTTCAACAGTAATTTGTTCGTTGTCAATTACTTTAATGTCAATAAAATCATTGCCCGTTTGTATTGAGCAAATCTCTTGCATAATGTTTTTGAAATTTTCAAGATTGTTGTTGATGCACCTGAACATAAAATCAATATCGCGGGTCGGTCTTGAATCAAACTCCGTCAAGGTGTAGATAAACATTCCGCCCTTCAAAATCATTTTTTCGACATATTCCGACAAAGAAAGTCGTCTCAAAAACTCCTCTTGCACAAATAGTTGCAGGATAGTTTGAAAAGACAATCCCGTAGCCTTTGACTGATTTTTAAGCCTTGCCAAAACCGATGCCGCTATTCCTTTTACAGCCATATTCCAAGCACCTCCCTTACTTTTTTTTCGACGTGAAGAATTGTTGAGTATTTGACAAGATTAGGAATCACCTTTCCTCTGTCGGCTGTGTAACGCTTGATTGCAGTGTTGAAAACCTCTGCATCAACCTTGTTGCGGTGCAAAAGTATGTCGCAAATTGTGCGCTCCTTGTCATAAATTTTTATCAGCGTTCCGTCGATTTCCGCCTCGGTGATTCCAGCGGAATATCTGTCAGATTTGACAAAATGTGGTTTAACTATCGGATAATCAATTTTGAATCTTGCCCTTGCGCTACGGCTATCCACCGCCAAATGCCAAGCACTCGGCACCCTGTCAGTATAACCGTAAAAGTCAAGCGCACTTTCCATACATATAACGCCGTCAGGGAAAAGTTTTTTGATTACAGGGACATCAGAAAACGATTCTTCGTCTGTAAATTTATAAAAACCTCTCCTAACTTGTTCAATTTCACCGCTTTTAAGAAGCACTTTTATTTTTTTGTAATAAAAGCCACGCTGTTTTAGTTCACAAGTCCGCAATATGTTTTCTCTTTGCTGCATAACGTTTGTTTTTACTAAACTATACAATTATTATCAAAAAGTTGTATAGTTTGATAACGAAAGATTGGCGGGGATTATTGTGTTAAAAGGGGGTTTTTTATATTGCGGCTTTAAGAGAAGTTTTCAATAATTTATTTCTTTTTTCAAGAATTAATCACTATTTTTGCCGAAAATAATATTTTCGCAATGAGAACCATTGAAATACATAATTTCGGTCCCATCAACGAAGGGTACATCAGGATTAAGAAAGCAACGGTATTTATGGGCAATCAAGGTTCAGGCAAAAGTACCGCTGCAAAACTTATTTCCACATTTGCGTGGATTGAGAAATTCGTGTTCCGGTTCAGCGCGACTATCAAACACCCCGAAGATAAACTCAAATCGGATTTCAAAAAATATTTGGAATACCACCGCATAGAAAGTTACCTGAAAGACGACACCAAAATCATTTATTTCGGTGATTGTTACCGTATTACATACAAGGACGGCAAAATCCGCGTCAACAAAAATGACGAAAAATATTTGCTGCCCAAAATCACGTATTTCCCTGCCGAGAGGAATTTCATTTCGTCAATCAAGAAATCTAAGGAAAGCAATGGTTTCAAACTTTGGTCGCAGTCGTTGCAAGAGTTTAAGGAGATTTTTCAAGAGGCGAAGGAGAATTTGAAGAGTGGAAATACAATGAAACTTCCCATCAGCGGAACGTCGATTGAATACAACCAACTTAATGACATTCTGTATGTTAAGGGAGAGGATTACAAAATTCCTCTGTCGGATTCGGCAAGTGGTTTCCAATCGGTGGTGCCGATGTATGTGGTGGCGGAATATTTATCGAGAATTACTGAAACAGAACAGCAAATGGATGATGCGGAGCGCGAACAATTCATAGAGCAATCTACATTGATACTCAGAAATCCGCGCTACACTCAGGAGCAAAAAAATATTCTCCTTTCGCGTCTCGCTGATGGAATCAACATTCAATCGGTGTTCAACATCATCGAAGAACCCGAACAAAATCTCTTTCCTTCGTCGCTGCGGAGTATGCTATTTTCATTGTTGCAATTCAACAATGTGTCTGCCAACAACAGTATGATAATCACGACGCACAGTCCGTATATTATTGGTAATATGACACTTGCAATCAAGGCGGCGGAATTATACAACAAGACCACCGACAATGATGTCAAACAAAAAATTGCCAAAATTGTTCCTGAATCGTCCACCATCAACGCTGACGATGTTGCCATTTACGAGTTTGACGACAAGACTCACACAATCAGAGAATTGGAACGCCAAAACGGTCTTCCAAGCGACAACGACTATCTCAACAATGCCCTCGGCGATACCAACGATTTATTTAGTGAATTATTAGATTTGGAGGAGCAATGCAAGTAGATTTTTTCAAAAGGAAATTTATCGACAAAACCAGACGAAAAGGAGTTTGGTCTGTGTGACGGACAATTAACTGAGTTTCGCAAATTTTCTTCTTAAATTTTCTTCACAATTTTGCATTTCTTTGCAAAACCATTCGTAAGTACATCCATCTTCCTTTGAATCAGTTTTTTGTGGAATGTACATTCCAATAGTTTCAATTTTGCCTCCTAAACCACGAACTTCGATTGTCTTTTCATTGGGTTTCTCTTCTTTTGTCGGATAAACCAATTTCGCAACATTCGAAGGCAGAATGTGCAAATATGTAATTATCTGATTCAAATCATTTCTATCTATTTCTTTTTTTTCATCCAATCTTTTGTATTTTGCATCCAAAATCATATTTTCTTCGGGTGTGTTTGTGCAATTCATTTGTTTGCCTCTATACAAGTCAGGATAACGTGGATAACTTCTATTTGTTCCCACAAAAATTGGATTTTTCTTTAATTTATTTTGAGGGTGTAAGAATTCCATTGGTCTTAAAATCGTTGCAAGGTATTCTTCCCAAAGCCACGCACCGTCAAAAAGAATTCCATATACCTTGTTTGCACCATCACCATAACTTAGTTTTTTGTGTCGAAGTATTGCCAAGCACAATTTTTGTAATGGTTTGTATTCGGTAAAATATGGATGATTAATAGGCTTAATATTTTGATTTATAACACATAGCCTTTTTTGTTGAGAATATGTCGGTGTTGCCTCAACAATTTGGTTTATGAACGATTTGAGGTTTGCATCCGTTGCCAATAGTTTTCTTCCGTGTTTTTTTGTCTTGACAAATTCAATGGTATGGCGAATAAGTTGTGTAATCGGATTATCAAAACTGTTTTCTCGGCTTGTATATGCAATTTTGCAAGAAAAAGGAATGTTCAATTTGATATGCCTGTTAATATCAATTACACCCTTTACATTAGAATCATTGCGTTCATATTTTTGGTAAGTTTTATATAGTCCTTGTGATAACGCTCTTTTCAAATAGTAAGGTAAAAGGAATGGAAGAAAGTTAAAAATACGTTCATTTGTAGTTGTATGTGGCAAATCAACAATATTTGGCAAAAAAACTTTTTGAATCATATATTGCAAGAAAAAATCTTGCTCGCTATTTTGGAATCGACTTTTGATGGTCAATTGTGTATTTCCACGACCAACAAATCCCATAATATTTCCGGTTGTTAAAAAGGCATTCTTGTCACTATCCCGACAATACGACAATTTAATAATCCAATCGTCTTCGATTTTATCTTCACTTAAATTTAACGAATGAGGGAAAACGAGCAAATAAGGTTCAGCCTTGACGAGTTCTTTCAAAGAGATATTTGAAATTGATTTCAGTTCTTCGTAATCGGCTTGTCCAATTGCCAAATTTCCTTGATTATTATCTGTCGTGGATAGTTTAGTCATTTTTTTTGCCTGCGGCTTGGTTGTATTGGTTTTCGATTTCTTTGAACTTGCTTCCGTCTTCATCTATTCCACGTAAATACTCACGCAGCAATCCTTTGAGATGATAGTTCCACAAATTCTGAAAATTACCATCTTTGAGTTTTAGGAAATATGCTGCGCCGATATGATATGACGAAGAAAGACCCTCTATGCCTGATTGTTTCTCTTCATCCCAAATCGCATTATTTAGAGCATTCATTACATCTTTTATCTTTGTAATTGTATTTGTATCAGGCATATTATCCTTCCACGCTTTATCTTCGTAAAGCATAGATTGTGAGTCTTCCGCTGTAATTTCGACAAACATAAACCTACGACGAAATGCGAAATCCATACTTTCGACACTTCGGTCAATGTCATTCATTGTACCGATGACATAGACATTTTTTGGAACGAAGAAACCATCTTTGAAACCTTCTTTATCGGCGTCTTCAATTAGATTTTGATATTGTGTTTCTACAACTTTTTCGTTTCCTCTATAACCTGGGTCAATAGAGAAAAACAATTCTCCAAAAATCTTGCTTATCTCGCCACGGTTAATTTCGTCAATGATAAAAACGTATATTTTTTTAGGATTATCAAATGCATTTTTACATAATTCTTTGAATACACCATTCCTACGTTTGAAACCGACATTCCCGTTTGTTGGTCTCAATCCCTCAACGAAGTCAGTATAATCATAGGAAGGATGAAACTGAACAAACTTGATTTGTTCTTTCCTTTCACTTTCCGATAGGGATTTTATACCCTGTTTGGTTTTGATGAATTCCTCTGCAATTTTCCACGCCAAATGTGTTTTCCCCGTGCCGGGAGCACCGTGGAAAATTATGTTGTAGTTTTCCTCCAAAAGTGTAATGTAATCCGCCATTTTTAATCTAAAAAAAGTTTTATCATATAATCTATATAATTTTTCAATTATAGTGTCAATGTTGTTGTCCGTCAGTTCAACAGAACAGTCGTCTTTTAATCGAAAAAGAATATCGACTTTTTGCCAAACTCTCTGTTCTATTTCTGCCAAATCCGAGAGAAGATTTGTGAACGTTACTTTATCTCGTTCATTTGCTTCTTCAATATGAATTTCTGCGAAAAAATGCTTGCCATCGTGACCTATTTTTTTCGCATCGCCTTG
>JAEEGK010021050.1_pt1 | contig 13814 bp, 3 predicted proteins | sample 8958771 | NCBI WGS metagenome assembly JAEEGK01 (sample SAMN16246547, study PRJNA631951) | gut metagenome | biome: gut microbiome; feature: rumen; material: SC-attached | host: Bos | place: Iran: Karaj | collected 2018-10 | reverse complement strand
AGTCGCGCTCGAACTTCGAGAAGCTCACTGACGTGGATCCATCCTTAGGATAGATGGTCTGCAACAGTGCATTGTTGTTGTCGACGTCGTAGACCTTCAGCTCGGGGGCGTTGGCCATAGCGCGACGGAGTGCCCGTGCGCCGTTCTTGGGCGTGGAGAAGGTGATAAGCACCTCGCCGTACTTATCGATGGGTCTGCCCTTGAAAATCTTCAGCCCGTCCTGGCATCCGTCGGCCGAGAAGGGCACTTCGTCAGTAAGGGCGCGTCCGTTGAGGTCATACTCCTCCAAGGTCACCAAGGCGTGCTCCTCACCACGATACATGACAATCCGCTTCTCGTCGTGCAGGCCCCTGAACAGCTGACTGCTGATGGCGAAGTCGGCATAGTTGACGTTGCCCATGACGGCCATGACCTCAGCCACGCAGCGCTCCTCGTCAACAATGTTTGTCAGGGGGTCAGTGGCACCACGGTATTTCAGCACCAGCGGGTAGAACGTGTTGCTCCTGGCAGGCGGAAGTATCTCGATGTAGGCGGGATTGCCATTGGTGAGCACCTTGTGCACCTTACGACCTTCGTCCCAGCCCTCATACTTCACGGGCGCTCCGCCCAGCACCTCATTGCCGTTCTCATCCACCTGCACCACATTCATGCGAGCCGAGCGGATATCGTCGCCGTTGGGTTTCTTGAGCTTGACGTACAGGGTGTCGAAACGCTCGTACAGGCCAGAGCCTATCCAGTTGAAGTTCACCAACTCGCGGTTCTCGTGTTTGTCGAGCACGAAGCGTGTAGTCAGCGTCAGGTCAGAATACTTGTTGTAGGGCGTCACACCGGGAATGAGACGTTTCAGATTCAGGCGAAGTTTCTTCTGACCCTCCTTAGGTGCCGTCGTACTGCCTGACATCAGGAAGATGTCGCCCAGTGTCTTGTCGGGAGAAACATAGAAACTCTGGAAGTTACGGCTCTTCAGTTCGAGATAGTGCTTCTCCTCCTGCAGGTCGCCATCCTCGTCGGCATAGCTCAGGTCATATTCCAGCGTATAGCTCTCGCCGTCAAGCTGGCGCTTGGAGTCCAGCTGGAAGATGTAGAGCTGCTCGTCGTTCCAGTCGTCGCTGGCATACTTGAAGCGCACCGTGTCACCCACCTCGCCAATCTTCCACACCTTGAACTCTATGGGCTTATCCTGCAGCGGGATGTTTGAGTAGAAATACTTCGTCACGGTCAACGAGAGTACGGTGCCGTAGCCGTCGGTGGCCTCTACGCCATATTCGCCCGTCTTACCGTCGCCGTTGTTGATACGGAAACAGAGCAGCGAATGGTCGCGCATACGCCAGAACTGCTGCTGGTCGGCACGCGTCTTCATACGGGTGGAAGCAAACATCTGCTTCACCTCGTTCACCTCCACATAGTTGCTGTAGACGTTCTGCGTGCTATGGTCTATCTTGGTCCACTTCAGCCCATTCTGGTACTCTTCTATCGTCTCATCGTTCAAGTTCTCGACATCGGTAACATTGTTCGAGAAGTACAAGTCGAAGCTCTGTGCATCGACACTTGTCGTCACCAGCATCATCAGAAAGAGCGACGACAGGGATTTGAAATTAAAGCCCATATTATGTTCGTTCTATGTTAGTCTTCATTACCTTTCTTTTCATTGCCGAGACTTCATTACAGCACTTCACCATTCCCCTCTTCATCGGGACCTACCATTAATGTTGCAGTACTACCTTCAAGCAAACGGCTTGCTATGATATAGACTCTCATTTGGGGTTTTACGTATCTTTTCATCTTCTTTCCTTTAATTTTAGGGCAAACTGATTTGTAAAAAACACTAAATACCGCATCATTCGCTTTATTCATCACCCCAGTCGCCACCGCGGGAACACGCTTCAGAGCCGCCATTATCGTCGGAACCTTGGCCACCCCATCCCAAAGTGTTGCTTGAAAAATCCAATGGGCTGCTGGCATCGAGGAGGTGCTGCTCGTGATGGAGGATGAAAGTTTTCGTCCTTGGTGCTTGATAAGTTTTCTTGTTCATTGTCATAATCGTGTTCGGTTATTTAATCACGACCTTTCGGCCGTTCCTGATGTACAGACCCTTCTTCAACGGAACATTGACCTTGCGGCCGTTTAGGTCATAAACTACATTATCCGTTTTCCATTGTCCATTGTCAATATCCCTGACGACAGACGGTTCATCGTCGCCGAAGTTCAGATAGATGGAGCGGACATCATCTGACTCAGAGGCTCCAGCATCAGAAGAATCCACGAGGAAATAAGCACGGAAAGCATTTACCTTAAAATTCTCTGTGCCTGGATAGTAGAGTTTGTCGTCAGAGCCGAGGTAGAGGTTGAATGTGTTGCCCTTTTCAAGTGGAGCAGGATCGAAATTGCCTACGAAGAATACTCCCACATCGCCACTTTCTATGAAAGCACTACTCCGGGCAATCTGCACATTGTTGAATGTTGGGTTCTCGATTAGACTTTTAGGCTTTACAATATAGGGTTTGCCAGCCTTTATCTCTGTCGTTTGCTTGAAATAGAGATAGAGTTTTTCCTCCCAGTCATCGTAATGGGTGTAATAATCATCATCAACATTATTGTCAATGACACCAGCAGCATCGTAAGAATTAGTGAAGTCGAGTTCCCTTATCTCTGCCTTATACAGCGGGTTCGTCTCATTGGCTATCTGATCAGCACTGACATCGAACGGCAGGCAGAGGGTGTTCCACTTACCAGCATTAAGCTTGCGGCCCGTTATTGTCACGTTTTTGGTTTGACCCTTATAAAGAGCAAGGGCGCCACTATTTACATTTCCATTTGATAGCTCGATGTTATCAGAACTAGTTTCTTCTGCTATTTTGTAATAGCTATTGTAATAGTTGCCATTGTCGTCGTTATAGCTGTAACAGATACCTTTATCCGCATACCACTTGATAAATCCATAGTTGACAGGTTCACCAGTAAAAGCATCAGGATCAGTAGTAACTACACACGGTGTCCCTTCAGCCTCGCCAAGAGCATTAGTGTACAAGCAATTATTAATAGTGACTGTGGATGTGCTGTTAGAGCGGGCCAAGGTACGGCAGCCATTAGCTGTACCACTGGTATTATTCATCGGAGCAAAGAGACATGCCTGAAGAGACAGTCCTGCCTCTGACTTCACATAGCCCACGAGGCCGCCCACACCGTTGTGGGTTCCATTGGAATAAATGTTTCCGATGAAAACACAACCAGACATGTCAGTACGGCCACTACTTATGTTAGCAATGAATCCACCTTTTGACGACGACCACGTACTTTGAATGGCACTCTGCACGGTGCCCATTACTACGCAGTTACGAATCTCGCAGTTGCCTGAGGCATTGGCAACGAGGCCCGCCGTATAACGTCCATAATCATACTTGGTCTGTGAGTTCATGATCATTCCGTCTATAATGAGGTCCTGGATGGTTGCTCCATCAATAAAACGGAAGGGAGCAATGTAGCAAACCTGTCCACTGATGTCGAATGTCAACCTTTTGTCGTTACCCAAGAATGTTCCTTTAAACGGATGATCAGGCGTACCCACCAGCATGCTCTTGGGGCCTGTTTCATTGTAGGCTTGCCATTCCCACTTGCCAAATTGAATATTATTTTCAAGTTTGACGTATTCCCCACTGAAGCTGTAGCCAGCATTAACCAATCTGACAAAATCGTCCCAATCATCTTCCGTTTCAATAGTATATGGGTTACCAGAAATACCCGCTCCAGATTCAAGTACTACAGTTGAAACAATAGTGAGCGGGTATACATAACCGCCGCTAAGTATGGTGTAAATGCCATTTTGGGCTTCAAGTACATTATTTAAGTTATAATCATGTTTGAGTCTTACTTCTTGAACTTTATAGCCCGTAGTATGGGTCGATACAGTGAAATTGATGGAACCACCGCCTCCTGATTCAGGATAGTAATACACATTATCATACCAAAGTCCCTTGACAAAAGCTTTGATACCCGTTTGAGGGTATTCAGTTGTTTGATCTAAGTAGTTGATAGTAACGGCAGTGGATCCATTCGATATGGTATTAGCTTCTATTACATTGTTTTGGCTAACATTGTTGACCCTGATTGGGCACATGTTGTTGTTTGTAGCATAAGCATCTTCTGTATTACCGATGACTTTACCGCCACTTAAAGATCCTAATGTTCCCAAATAAAGGCAGTCCTTAATTACGCCATTGCCTTTTTGGCCTATCAATCCACCAATGTTAGGACTATTGGTATTGCTAAATACCGCAGAACTGACACAGCCAGAAACTGTTCCATAGTTCGCAGCCGCAATGCCGCCGAGGGTAGTACCGGTGGCAGTGGCAGAAACAGTGACATTGCCTTCAACGACACAGTCAGTAATGGTGCCTCCATTGTTGTATGCCGCAATGCCGCCCACATAATTCTTGCCGCAAAGGTGACTATTCTCCAGCTTCAGGCCTGTGACGCATCCTCCTTCACCGATATAGCCAAAGAGACCACCGATGTCCGTGTTTGTCGGGTCGTCATTCGTAATAGAAGGATTATTGGGGTTATTATATATCCTACTGACAGTTTTGCCATTGAAATTAAAAGTTCCCTTAAAAGGACAATTCGACGTTCTTCCTATTGGCACCCAGTAGTAGTCACTGAGATCGATATCGGTTGTTAGGTTCAAAGTCTTACCTTCGAAGTCATAGCCACTGTTAACCAATCCGGCAACGCTTGCAAGTTTATATTTCGTATCAATATCAAATGTCGTAGTGGAAGAGTAATCTGGAAAGTTACTGGCTGAATGGTTCCACCAGCTGTCATTGTTTCTCGGTGTATCATCCGCCCATACATTGACAAAGCCTGCGAGCAGGGCGATAAGCGTCAGTATAGTTTTCTCTTTCATATCTCAATTTTAACTTCGTGAAGTTAGTCGCAACCCGGCCAAACATGTAGGTATGCTGGCCGGTTCGTGACAAAGACCTGTGTTTTTATCTTCTCACTTTTATGCCTTTATAGATATACAATCCTTTTGCAGGCTTGCCTTGGAGGCGGCGGCCCTGGAGGTCATAATAGGCGTCTTCCCCTTCGAAAGCGGAGTGAGAATCATGCACGACTGGCACAATGCCCACAGTAACCTCATCGTCGTAGGGAGGCATGTCGCCATCGCTCTCATATCCTTCGGCCGGGAAGTCGATGATGATATCATCGTCTTCGCCCTCCTCGTGATAATCGAACACCATCTTGTAGCCGTTGCGCTTGAGGCTCTTTTCAGGCTGGAAGAAAGCTCGGAAAGAGGTGATGTTCACCGTGTTGTTGGTGATACGGCGGAAATATCCGTCTTTCTGTATGATGTAGGTCTTCTTTGCCCTGCAGTCAGCATTACTCATTGGCATGAAGGTGCCCGCCCATAGTCCGGCAGGATCAACATTCTCGTTCGCATTATCTGTTGAGAAATAGACTTCCCCGTTATCATAGGGATTTGCCTTTACCTCAAGGTCGGCTTGTACCCAATCTGGAAGTTTGCTCTTGTCTGAATTGAGCTGGACAGCCCCGTTCTTCACAACCAGCACATAGCTATGCCCGGCCAAGAGATGGTTGGGGGTTGCGTTAGAGAAGATGAACTGTCCTGTTTGCTCGTTGATGTTCCATAGTTCATAGATGGCCAAGCCTTTATCAAGCACCTCTTCCATATCGAGATAGACAGGATAGGGCAGGCAGACGCTGTAGGCCTTCGAGGTCCAAGTGCCGTCGCCATTGTCAACGGCCGAGAACACACGGTCGTAGGTGGCCTTCTCGGTCGTGAAGTCGTAGGGGGGCAGGAATCCCCATCCGTCGGTGAGGTTCAGCTGCTGGCACTCGGTGCCGATGACCACGTTCTGCTCACCCTCGGCAGCCGTGAAGCCTTGGCCTTCGGGCAGGTAGATGATGGTGCGCTGATCCATGCGGTAGAAAGGATTCCTTTGGTCGGTGCGGTCCACCTTGACATTCTTCAACAGGCTGTTCTTCGTGAAGTCGATGCTCCAGACATCGACCTTGGCATCCTTCAACCATGCCTCGTCCATATCTGTCACCTGGAACTCATGCTGCTCGCCATCGAAGAAGGCGGTGATGGTTTCGGGGATGACCAGGTTTTTGCCGCCAGCTCCGCTGTAGCCGCTCAAAATGGCATGTCCGTCGTAGCAGCCCCAATATTTGAAGTCGCTGTTGTCAGACACAAGGAAGGCGAGTCCGAAAAAGACATTCGGGCCGAGGTCGTAGTCGAGGTTGTTGTATTTCAGGAAAGCATGGAAAGGAGGCACCATTTCTTCACGGTGCAGGTAGAAGCCCGGCTTGCCGTCTTCACCCCTCTGCAGGGTGTAGATATTGCCCTCTGACGCATCCTCCTGATAGACGGGCACACCGTCGATACCAGAAACGCTGAGACGGTTCTCATACATCTTCCACTGCTCAAGCGGGTCAGGGCTGGGCGAGAGATGGTAGACGCCTGGTTTAGAAGCAAAGACCACCACGGGTGACCCTAACGGCACCTCGCGGCTCACCTCCTGCAAGAAGACCGCATTCAAGATGGGGCGCATCTGCGTGGCGATATAGGGTGTGAGTTCTTCTGACAGCTTTGTGTCGAATCCGATGTAGAAGGAGCCTGTGAGGGTCTCGTCAATCTTCAACGGATAGTAGCGGTGCAGACGGTTATCCTCGGCATACTCCTCCCATGAGTAGTCGTTGAGCATCTCGTCGTACACCTGCTGGTCGAAGGTGCCATCCTTTATATAGACATCGATGAGGTTGCCGTCGACGGTCTCAATGCCGCCCTCTGCCAGCTCGGGAACGATGCGGTTATAGTCATCTAGGTCGAGGTACAGGCTCTTGAGCATCGGCAGCTTGTAGAGGGCTCCCTCCTCAATGCGGTTGACATCGCCACTGATGGTGATTTCCTCAGCTGCCGGTCGGCCGTTGGGATAGGCTATAAGGGTGTTGCTCACGTCGAAGAGCATGCCGTCACGGCTCTTGAAATCGGCACTGAAGCGGTCAACGTAGACATTCTCGATGCCTGAGCCATAGAAAGGATGCGGATCTACGTTGGTGACTTTCGCCGGCACGGTAATACTTTTCAGATTTGTGCATCCAATAAAGGCATCGCTGCCTATGGTCTTCAGGGTGTAGGGCAGTCGTACTTCTTCCAATTTATACAAATTGTTGAGCTGCGTAGTGAGCTTGGTGACGCTCTTGAACAGACGGAACTCAGGGAAACGTACGATGTCACGTGCCGTCGCTGTCTGAAAGGCGGTGAGCGCCTGCTCGTTGGTAACGGCACTCAGCTCCATCAACGAGAGGTGTTGGGCGTCGTGGTCGGTATTGAAGGCTTCGAGGCACGCTTGCAGGGCATTCTTATCCACGAAGGTGATGCCAGGATTAACAAACTCTGAACTGGTGCGCAGCGGGATGATATTGACAAACTTGCCTTGCTGGGGAATGAGGTAATGCACGCCAACAATATCTCTGCTCCTCGGATTGGAGCTGGTGTTTTGGGGCGGTACGGATGTAAGAATTGGTGTGACGACACCTATTTCGGTGTCGGCCTCGAAATAGTTAAAGTTTACAGTGGAACGTCCCCATGTTGCCCCTCCCGGTTCGAAGAGCAGGTGTTGCCTGACATCGAGCAGGCTGTTCGCATAGGTGGCATCCTCAAGGTCGGTACGCACCGGCAGCATCAGCAGCTGACCCATATCGCTATCGGCAAATGTCTTGAGCATGGGGAAGTAATAGTTTTCACTGGTCTGCCAGCGTTCCCGACTTCCGAGTGCTTCTATGATTTCCTCAAGTGTGTGGCCTTCAGTAGTGTTTTCACAGCCCTTCAGCCAATAGCAGTCCTTGATATAGCTCTTCCCCGCAGCAGTGAGGCCACTATTGCTGTAGTTCTGGTCGCCATAATACACGGGTGCAGTAACAAGGCAGTTGCGCACAGTTCCCTTGCTTTGGTCATTCAGGCATACCAAAGGATTGAAGTCGCTGAAGATCTTGGTGCAGTAGACGGCTCCAATGCAGTCCTCCACTACGGCTTCAGGATTGTTTTTGCCCACCGAGGTGCAGATGCCACCACTGCCATTGATGTGGTAGTCGGAATGTTGATTTACCACTGGCGTCATGACACCCTGCACAATGCAGTTGTAAATCTTGCCGTCGACATTGTTGGCCAGGAGTGCCGATCCCAATCTTGAGCAGAATCCACCTACCAAGCCAAGTCCGTATATCTGACCTGTTGAGGACACATCGCCAAAGAGCGACTGCTTGTCGCTGACATTGCTGAGGTAGGGGCGTATGATGTAGTGCCCGTCGCCATTATAGACACCCTTCCATCCGTTAGCGGGTTTTATGCAGACCTTGAAATTCCCCATTCCCTGCGGAATGTTGTCTGTATATGCTGGGTTGAGCGTGATGTCGCAGAGCTGCTTAAACCATTGTCCCTCCTGATTGTTGTTGAGGGCAAGTACCAGCTGTGCGCCGTTCCTGATGATGTAAGGATCCTCGGCCAGACCGCTGCCGGCGGCATACTCGGTGGCTGTGGAGCCGTCCCATATCTGGTCGGGTGTGGCATTGAAGAAGATGGGCTTAGTGGGTATCAGTGGCTGCGGACGGCTGCACTCGGCACCTATCTTCTTCGTAGGATCAAAGCTCATGGTAGCCGTAAAGGTGCCGTTGGCATAGGCATGGGCCGTATTATCCTTGACTCTGATGATGCCGCTGTTTCGCGGGAAGCTAATGGTCGACTTGAGCGACACATCGCGCTGGTCTTCGTTCCATCTGACGGTCTTCTCCTTTTGAGTGACACTGGAAACGAAGTCCCAGGCAACATCGCCCTTGGGAATAATGGCAGGCACAGCAGCCAGCCAGCTTGCGGGCAGGACAACAGTGTTGTCGCGATAGATATTGTCGGAACCAAACAGCTGGAGTCCGGCCTCAGAAATGAGGTTGTCGGTCTTTATATTTCCATAGCCGCCCCACTGTTTGTTCACCACCAAGCGGGGGTAGTAGCCCGTCTGGAACTTGAAGTAGAAGTCGGCCTCCTCATTATTGTCGAGCAGACGGGCATCGGTCAACTTGCCCGAGGTAAGCAGTTCGGTGGTAAGGGCCATTACGGTATTGGGCATCCTGGGGTTGTCACCTTCATAACTGGTGATATTCGTGCCTGCAAAGAAGTCTTTGTCCCAATAGCTGTTACTCAGTGCCTGCACAGGCTCGGCCTTACACTCACCTACGAGGGTATTGTATTTGTCGTTCACGATACTGGTGCCAATGACCAAGGTATTGACGATACGCTCCTCTTTGTTGGTCCATTGCATGCTGCCACAAATACCACCAACGGGGCTGGTGTCGCCTGTGATGTTTCCGGCAAAGACACAGCTCTCAATCTTCGACTCGGTGGGGTCGCCTTCCTGATAGTTGGAGTCAGGCCCCATCGTACCGACGATACCGCCCACGGCACCACCCCAGCTTTCAATATGAGCAGTAGCGACACATCCGCGTACGTAGCTCTGCAGCTCCATGAGTCCCACGATGCCTCCGGCATGGAGCACATGGCTGTTGATGTTACCAGTGCTAGCGCATGCCTCGACGATTCCCGACTTCATGGCACCTACTATGCCTCCCATGCTCGTGCCAAAATCATCGGTATGGAGGTCGACATCGGCAGCACAATCAAAGATCGTTCCAGAGTTACAGCCGGCTATACCGCCCATGTTGCCTCGATTGCCATTACTGACGATAACCGTTGCCGTGGAATGTACCACAGAGCCCTGATTGTCGCCCACCATGCCACCCAAATAGGAGGTACTCAGACCGCCGGAGGCAGTGATTTTACCTTCAGCCCTGACGGAATAGATGGCAGCGGGAATGGTGAAATAACGGAATGTTTTCAAATCCTCATAGCAGGAGAGGGAGTATGATTTGTTGATGCCACAAACTATGCCGCTCATACCATCGCTAAAAGTATCATTGATTTCAGCATCGACGACGTTGAGATAGCCAATGAAACCGCTGGATACGCCAAAGAGTCCCGACAGGCCAGAACCGCTTGTGCAGTAGAGACCGCGGATGGTATACGGTTCCCGCTTCTCCCATCCTTCCACATTGGGGTTGAATCCCAAGAACAGACCTCGGAAGGGATTCGCCTTGGTTCCTATGGAAACCCAGACACGCCGCTGGTCACCGTCGGTAGCGGTGAGGTCGATGTCGTTGGCCAGCACGACAACCATATTATCAAGGTATTTACCTTCGTTCACCATGTGTGAAAACTCTGCCAGCTGGCCTGGCGTGCTAATGACGATGGGGTCTATCAGCGAGCCCTTGCCCTCATAGTCGAGGGCCTCGCGGTGGTTCTCCCAAGTGTCAGCGCTTATGGGCATAGTCGGCAAAAGCCCTATCAAGCACAGCGCCAGTCGTATAATAGTCTTTTTCATGTTGTTATTGTTTCGTTATTGCGTTATGTTGTTGTTTCTTTATCACATCATGACGAGATTAGTATTGGAACTTAAACACTTCCTCTCCAGCACTGAGGACATAGACGCCCTTACGGGAAATGGGTACATAGAGCGTGGTGCCGGTAGCAGTCTTGCTGTAGTATGCCCGTCCGTCTTCGCTGAACACGCGGACTGTTTCGCCGGGCACGAGATTACTGAAGACTACGCCTCCGTTCTCCAAGCCTATAGCCACGCGGTGAGCGTCGTCAGCCGATCCTGCCAGTACAGGCTTGGGACGGCGGATGTCTGTAGGCACATCAGTGGGGAAGAGGTTCACCAACGAGGCATTGCACTTCAGGTAGGAGTTAGACACTGGTTTCCAGCAGTCGCCAGCTATTGCAGGCTCCATCACCTTGGCATTAATATATGCCTGGATGGGCTCCGTGATACCACCTATGGAGACAGTGGCAAAGCACTTGCGCTTATCGGCCATTTGTATGAACTCAGAAACGGGCACCACCACCTCGCTGACGTCAGTGAGAGGCTCACCTCCGTTGGGGTGTGAATAGATACCCACGCGCACACCCATGTCGGGACGCAGACGGCCCATGTCGGTCAGTTCTACGATGAAGGTATTCTCGCCGTTTTCAATGCTGTGGTTCACAACAATGCAGTCCACCTCTCCTACCGATACACGGTCGGTCCTCTGCGGAGAGCGATGACGCACATTACTGGGTGCACCACGGCGGCGGCTGACACGCGACTTAAATACATTGTTGTAGGTCACGTCGACATAGCTGGAGATGTAGCCGTTGAAGTCGTCGTCAATGGGATACATCACGGTGAAGTTGCGTGTGCGTCGCGGTGCCACGTATGAGTCAGGAATCTCGAAAATCTGTCCGTTGATATTGGCCTCAACCTTCTCGATGGCCGACGTGCCGGTGTTGCGTACCTTCACATTAATGGGCAGTGCGCTGCTGCTCTCCAGAGCCAAGCTGGTGTATGACACCTCATGCTCAAAGTTATTGCAGAACACCTTGCCACTTCGCATGATGATACCTGCGCCACTTTCGGGGTCAGCAAGGGTATAGACTACGGAGATGGAGTCATCGTCGAGGAATCCGTCGTAGTCCATCATCACGAGCACGGTGTCAATCTCTGCGCCCAGAGTGATGGGGGCCGTAATCTGCGGTGCAGTAGTAAGATGTATGCGCGAAGCATTGAGCACCGTTCGCATGCTGTCAAGGGCGAAAGAACCATCCTCGCGTGAGCGGACATTGTTCGTCTCCATCCACAGCACGGCAAAGTCGTCGAGTTTCTCGGCGGCACGGTCGCATATGATCTTCACCTTCAAGGGCTTGTTGGAGCGCAATCCCAGGTCGGCACCCATACGGCTGTCGTTGGTACCGTCCATGTCGAGTGTCTTCACAAAGATGTCGCTGATGGAGTCAGTAGGCTGATAGGTCATGGCGACGACCGAGTTCTGGCCTACGCGAAGCATGAAGAAGTCGTTGACGTTGAGCTCGTCGTCAAGATAGGTAACCTTGTCGTTGTTCATGGGCTTAGAAGCGTAGCGCAGCACTTGGCGCTCCATGTCTCCCTCACCCACAATGGCAGCCACGAGAGCGGTGTCATTGCGCATGATCAGATCGTATTTACCTACGGAGTGGGTGTCGTCAATGTCGAAGAGCGGTGTGGGCTGGCTCCACTTGTTGCCATCATAGGTGCGCAGCATTAGCTGGCCCGTAAAGATGTAGTTTTCATAGTTTTCTGAGGGTTCTGGGGCATCTGGGTCGTCAGAGTCGTCGGCAGCCGTCGGGTCGAAGCTGATTTTTCCGTGCTTGTAGATGCAGGCGGCACTGCCGTTGTCCTGTATCGTTACCACAGGGCCTATGTCGGTGCAGTCATCATTTTCGCCGCCCGTCACGGAGGTGGTATTCCATTGTCCGTTGCCCTGGCGGAAGGCAGCATGGATGCGCGTCGTTGACAATGCATCAACACTGGTGCTTACGACATTGTCGTCGGTAATGGCATCGTTGTCCACCTTCTTGCTAATCTGTTCATAGACCACCACCTCGTATTCGCCACGCTTCGAGCGCATGTGGTTAGAGGCAGCTATGCCCTCTTCCGAAAGGCGCTCCTTCTGCATGTTATTCATGTTGAGTGTGGTCACCTGGTCGTCGTTGTAGTCCTGAACCTTGCCAAGGTTGTTATAGACAATGGTACCACTGCCCAGGAAGTGGGGATTGGCATCCATGCCCACATCGCCTACGAGCAGGCTTCCGAACTCACCGGGCTCAGGTGTCGGCAACCTGCGGTAAGCGTTGGCCAAAGCCCGGGCCTTGGGCTTCTCTATCCAGTAGGGGAAGTCTTTGTGGAGAGGATTGTGGTCGTTATCGGGAATAAGCTTATCACCGGATAGACGGAATCCGGCTCTTGCTGACACATGGAGGCAAATAAGATTAAAGCTGGCATAAGCATCGCCCGTGACCATGCCCAGCACACGTAAGCCGGCAGAGCTCTTAATTTTACTTGCAAAGGGTAATTCGGCTCTGAAATAGCCGCCCAGCTTACCTCCCGCACGAAGCCCTACCTTGAAATTAAAGAAGGGCTTGGCTTTGGTCGCCCATTCTCCGGGACCCATTTCAAGCGTAGCACCGAGCTTTGCCTTGAGGGAGGCCTGGATAAATGCGCCCATGTTGGAACTATTCATTGAAGAGGTCATATCCGAGTCATAAGAGTGTATGCCGAGGTCAAGCTGAAGACTAGCTTCAAAAGCAGCGGCTAAACTGAAACTGAAAAAGCTTGCCTTATCCAGGATTCTTTTAAGATCCGCAAGTTTCTGGTGAGACTTGAAAAGATCCCATGCCATGGCATAGCCAATTCCAAAATTTCCCGCAGCCTCAGTGAGCTGGAACTTCTTCCAGTCTGTTAAAGGCGTCCGCAGCGTAACGGTGGCACCGCCGAACAAGCCGCCACCAATGTAGTTGGTATTGATGTTATAGATATCGTCAATCTCCTCGTAAACCCAACGGTCGTACTCATGGTCATCTCCTACAGCGTTTCCTTTGACTTTACCATCTTCTTTGCCAAACCAATCGTTTTCCTCGTCTGCCCTTAATTCCTTACGCAGTTCGCTCGTCTCATCGCTACCATCGTCGCTGTTGTTCCATTTGAGAGAAACATTGAGCGCAAAAATCTGTTTCAGGAAATCAATCTGAATGCCTGTGTAGATATTGACAGGACGCACATTAAACTTGAGGGTAATGGGGAGCTTGAGGTCCAGGCCGGCATCGGCAAAAGCATCGCCTCCGTCATCATCATCTTCTTCAGTACCTGCATGGGGGTCGTCCATTTTGCGTG
>JAEEGK010021047.1_pt1 | contig 13815 bp, 7 predicted proteins | sample 8958771 | NCBI WGS metagenome assembly JAEEGK01 (sample SAMN16246547, study PRJNA631951) | gut metagenome | biome: gut microbiome; feature: rumen; material: SC-attached | host: Bos | place: Iran: Karaj | collected 2018-10 | reverse complement strand
GAAAATATTTCAATTGAAAATATAGAAGAAAAATCTATTACTCAACCAAAAGTTAATGAAAAATTAATTGAAATAGAAAGAAATAATGATAATAATAATGTATATAGAAATATAAATGTTTCAATAAATTTGAATGAACCTCTTAATAATAAAAATAAAATTAATAAAGATGAACCAGCAAGTATTGATTATATTAAATTAATAAATCAAAATAAAAAAACAGAAAATAGAAATAATAATAAAAATAATCCAATAGGTGGTAAAAAATATACAAATCATCCAATTGAAAATAAAAAAATAAATAATAAAGAATCTCAAACAACGCCAAATAAATATAATTACAATCAACAATCAAATAATTCTTCAATAAAAAAAATTTATAATAATACAACAGGTAATTATATTAAAAGGTCAAATTTAAATCAAAATTTTAATGATAATTCAGCAGAAAACATAAAATTCAACGTTAATAAAGGTATAGAAACAAGCATTAAAAAAATTAATCCAATTACTAAAAATTTTAAACCCGACACAACAATCAAACATATTTATTTTAATGCAGATAATTCTATGAATAAAAATAAAAGAGAATTAAATCAAAATGAAATTTTACATAATAATTATTTAGTAAAAGATCGTTATAATAATGTAAAACCAAATGTTAACAGTGAAAATAATATAATTTATAATAATAATAATAATTATTATTCTAACTACAACATTGTTGATAAAACAAAAGCTGTTTTAAATAGAAATAATAATAATATAAATAATTATGGAAAAAATAATAAATATAATAATAATACTCGAAATAATATTCAAATTAATAATTATTCAAATAATAGAAATAATCAAATTGTTAAAAATTACCCAATGGATTATAAAAGAAATAATAATAATCAAAAAACTTTTTTTAATAATAATAATAATAATTTTAATGATACTCAAAAAAAATATAATCTTAATTATAATTATAATAATGAATATCAGACACCATCTCTTAATTATAATAATAAAAATGAAAATCAAAGTAAAACTATTTTAGGAAATATGAATCTAATTACAAATAATAATAATATAAATCAAAATTTTAATAATAATATTTATACTAATAGTTATAATAATAGTTATAATAATATGGATAATGACAATTCTTTTCATCAACCAGGAGATTATTCTTATTTGAATAGAGTAAATCCAAATCAATATAATTATAATGATAGTCATTATAAATTAAATAATGATTTAAATTATTTAAGACAATCTAATAATTACAATCAATTTAAACATAATTATTATTAATTTGAAAACAAATAAAAATATTTGATTTGATTTAAATATTTAATTTAATAAAATAAATTTATTAAACATTAAAATTATTTTTAATAAACATGATTTAATTTTTTATTTTATTTTATTTTTATTATTTATTAATTTATATTAATTAAAAAATAATTTTTAATAATATAAATTAAAAAATAATTAATAATAAATTATTTATTAAAAATACAAATTTTTAAATATTTAATTATTTATATATTATCTGAATTATTTAATTCATTATCATTATTTTTAATGTTATTTTCTTCATTAATAACATTATTTGAATTATTATCATTATTTTTATCATCAAAATCTTTTTTATCTTCTTCTTTTTGATTATTTATCAACAATTCATCATTATTTTTTATCTCATTTGTTTTTTCTTCTTTTTTTGATAAATCATTTTCATTTTTATCATTATCATTATTAACTTCTTCTTTTTTTTTATTTTTTATAATATCGAAATCTAAATTTTCTTTTTCAGGAAAAATTTCTTCATTTTCACTATCATTAAATTCATATTTATTTGGTTGTTTAGTTTCTAAGACATCATAAATAATTAGAGCATCTTCTTGTTCCATTTGATAAAATTCAATTTTGGGTTTAATTAATTTTTTAATTTCTTCTTTATCAAAATTAAAATCAATCATATTATCACATAAACCAAGAAGTTGTGCAAAAACAATTTTTCCATATTTTTTAATATTTTCTTTTTGATCTTCTTCAATAAAATTTCCATAATTTTTTTTATTATTTTGTAAAGTATCTATAATTTCTTTTTGAATAATATATTCTAAATAATTTTCCCAAATTTGTTTATTTTTAAATATTTTATGTTTTGAAATTCTTTTAATTAAAAAACAATTTTTGTCATTTTCTTTATAAAAAGTTTGTGATAAAATAATACAATTTTTAAAACAAAATAAATCATTGTCTTTCAAAGAAAAATCTAAAATTTTATTTAAAATTATTCCAATTTGATTAAAAACTTTTTTTGGAAGAGAAAAAATTCCTAAATTTCTAAATTCATTTAATTTTTTTAAAAACATTTTTCTACTTTCAGAATATTCAAAATTATTTAATAATGTATTAAAATCTTCTTTAGAAATAGAATTTTTTTCTTTAGAAAAATTTAAAATTTTTTCTGATAAATTAATTGTATTTATTTTTAATTTTTCGTTTTTTAAATTATAATTATTTAAATTTAAATATTTTGTTTGTTTTGCAATTTTATTTACAATTAAATATAAATCTTTAATATCAGTTTTATATTTTTCTTTTTCTGATTCAATCGCATTAAAATAATTATTTTTATTTTCATCTGAAAAATTAATTAAATAATTTTCAAAATCGATTTTAATAATTTCATTTTTATCTTTTTTATTATTAATTTTATTTGAAATTTCATTTAAAAAATTTTCACTTATTTTAAATTCATTAATTTTTTTTAAATCAGATTCAATTTGAAAATAAAGAATTTGATAATAATTTTTTAATAAAACTAAAGCATCAACAATGTAATTTTTTAAACTATCTAAAATTTCTTTTAAATTACTTTTTAAATGATCAATATTTTTATTATAATCTGATTTAAAAGTTTCTTCATATAATTTAAAATTTTTAATTTTATTTTCATAATCTTTTTCAGAAATTTTAAGAATTTTAATAAATTTTTTTTCATCTTCATCTTCTTCATTTTTATTTAATTTCAATTTGAATGAATTATTTAATATTTTTTTTTCAAGATAATTTTTATAATTTGTGATTGAATTAAAAAAAATATTTTTTGATTTATTAATTTCTTTGAATTTATTTTCAAATTCTTCTTTGATATTTAAATATTCTTTATTAAAATTTTTAATATTTTGATTGTTTTCGAATAAATAAATTTCGCCTGTTGAATAATTATTATCTAAAAAATCATTTAACATTTTAATTCCTTCAATGTTATCATCAATTAAATTATAAATTTTTAATGAAATATTATTTACTGTTTTTAATTGATTAGAATTGTTTGATAATAATGATTTAAAATTGAATTTTTGATTTAAATTTATTAATTTTTTTTCATAATCTTTGTTTATTTCTATTAAATTTAATAAATATTTTTGTAATAAACTGTAAATATTCATTATTTGATTATTATAATTTTGAAATGTTTCGTAATTTTGAAATTCAAAAAAATCATTGGAATTCATATTAAAAAATAATTTTTATTTTAATAATAATAAAATATTATAAATAAAATAAAATTTATTAAATATTATTTATATTTATTCAAAATAATAAAATTATATTAATATTAATTTTAAAAAATATAATTTTAATATTTAAATGAAATTTATATTATCATTAACGAAATTTATCATATTTTTATTATTCATATCTTTTTCACATATTTCATTATAAATATTATATTTTAAAGACTTTTTAATTTTATTTAAATTTATTTTATTTTTATTTGTATTTATATTTTTACATGAAATAAAATCACTGAATTCAATTTCATAAACATTGTTTGGTTTTTTCTTAATTAACAATGAATTATTTTTTAATTTTAATTTTCTATAATCATAAAAATTTTTAAATCCATTTTTATTTTTATTTGGAGTCGCACAAATATTTTCTTTTTTTTTAATTTCATAATTTTGTAAATAATCACTAAAAATATCATTATTTTTATGTGTTCGATAAGATTTAATAGTATTATTTGCATTAATAGCATTTTCTATATCTTTTTTTTCGCTATTAAAAATGTTGCTTTGATTCATTAAAATTTTCATTCCTCTTGAATTATATTTTTCATCAAAAGAAGAATTCGCACTATTATTTAATCTACTTAATTTCGATTTTTTACAAAAATTAAAAGATAAATTATTTCTATCTAAATTGCTTCCATATTTTCTAAAATTAATAAGAGTTTTTGAATATTTGATTGGTTTTTCTTTTTTTGGAAGGAATTTTTCTTTTGCTTGTTTTCTGTTTTTTTGTTCTTGAATAAAAGAGGAATTTAAATAATATTTATTAGGATTGTAATAAATTGTATTATATTTATATTTATTTTGATTTAATTTGTAATTTGAAATACAAGGAGAATAATCTCTACTTTTATCATTAAATATTTTATTATTTTTGAAGCCGAAAATATTTGAACGATAAAACATATCATAAAAATTTCCGCAAGATTTATTAACGTCTATTTTCGATGACATTTTATTTTTTTTTTATTATTTTAATAATAATTATTAAAATTTTAATAATTAAAATTTTAATAAAAAAATTTATAATAATTTTTTTTTAATGAACAATGAAAAATTTTTAAATAAACTAACTGAAGCGGAAAATTTAATTTTATTATGTAAAAACGAAGAAAAAGTTTTTGAAGGTTTGAATATTTTAGAAGAAATTTTAATGAACATTACAAATAGCATAGAAAATAATTATAAAATAACAGTTATTATAAATAAATTAATAGAATGTTTTTGTAAAGTTAATAATCAAACAAAAATTTGTATTTTAAATTTAATAAAAAACTACAATAAAAAATTATTTAGCAACAACATTTTTATTAAAAAAGACGTGGAAAAAAAAAATAAACATTTAATTATAATAATAGGTTCAAGCGATCCGATGGAAAGAAGAATTGCATTAAATTTAATTTATGAATTTAATTTTTTAATTAATTTAGAATTAATTCATAATATTTTTAATTTATACAATAGTGAAATATTTATTTTAACGAAAGATGAAAAAATAATAATTGAAAAAATATTTAAAATAATTATCAATAATAATTTAAATTATAAACAAAATGTTTTAAATTTCTTAAATTTGTATAATATAAAATTAAATTAATTTTAATTATTATTAAATTTATTTTATGGATGAAGATGGATTTAAAATTCCTTTCACACCGAAAGAATTAAAAATTCATGAAAATAAAATTATAAATTTTCAAAATGAAAATGAAAATGATTTAAATTTAATTAATAATAATAATGAAGAAAATATTAAAATTTTAGAAAACAATTTAAAAAAATTTCCAACAAATCACGAAATTTTATTTAATTTAATTTATTTATATAAATTAACAAAAAATTGGATAAAATTTGAAAAAATTTTATTTTATATTATTAAATTTTATCCTTTGACTGAAAAATATTGGTTGTATTATTTTGATAATAAAATAAATGAAATTGAAAAAAATGAAAGTGAATTAAATCAAAAATTTGAATTAATAAAAACATATAAAAAATGTTTGAAAGATTTTTTTTATAGTAAAATTAGTAAATATTATTTTGAATTATTAATTGATTTAAATATTAGTAATAATTTTGTTATTGATATTTATACAGATTTAAATATTGAAAATATAAAAAAATTTTTTGATGAAAATTATTTAATTTTGTTTTATGATTTGAAAATAAATTTTAATATTTTTTATAAATATTATTTTTTTTTGGATAATAAAAATAAAATCGAAGAAATTGATGATTTATTAAAAAATTCGCTTTATTTTCCGTTTATTAATAATTTAGATGAAATTTGGAAAAAATTTAAAGAAAATAATAATAATGAAAATATTTTGAATAAATATGAAAAAATTTATAATGATAATAAAAATAATTTTGATTTTATTAAAAATTTTAATGAGAATTTTTTTGAATATTTAAAAAATGATGAAAAAAAATGTATTAAATTTTTGAATGATAATAAAGAAAAATTAATTGAAAAATATGATTTTTATATTATTTTTTATTATTATGAAAAATATTTAGAAATTTATTATAATGATTCTGAACAATGGAAAAATTATTTTAATTTCGTTTCTCAAAATTCAAATAATAATAACTTAAAAATCAAACTTTTAAAACGAATGAAACGTTTTTGTCCAGACACATTAGAATTTTACCTATTATATTTAAACGAATTAGAAAACAATTCATCATTCGACAAAATTATATCAAAAATAACCAAATTCTACACAAAAGAAAACACAGACAACAATTTCAAATTCGAAATTCTAAAATTTCACCTCGAATTTTTAATCCGAAATTTCAATACAAAAACCGAAAATAAAGAAGAATTATTAAAACAAATTCGTCAAAAATTTTCCGATTCAATAATTTTTTCCTTAAACATAAACAACAATTCATATTTAAACATTTTTTATCACATTTGGGCGGAATTTGAAACATATTCAACGAAAAATAAAAAAATGCTTTGTTCAGTAATGAACAAAGTTTGTGAATTATTTCCTGATTTAAATTCAATTCGCGCTTATTTATATTACATTAAAACAATAGGTGACATTCAAGATGTGAGAGAAACTTTCACATTCGCGTATGATTTGTTAGAAAATGAGGAAGACAAAGAAAAAATAAAATTTAATTGGATTCAATGGGAAAAACTTTTTGGAAGTCAAAAAAGTTTGAATAACATTTTGAAATTCATGAATTATAAAGATAATATTAAAAATTCAAAAAAAGAAGAAATTTTAAATAATTTCGATTATGAAGAAAAAAAAGTCATTATTAAAAATTTACCTATTGAAACAACAGAAGAAAATTTAATTAAATTTATAAAAGAAAAATGTGGAACATTAAAAATAAAAAATATGCGATTAATAAAAGATGAAAATGGAAAAAATCGCGGATTCGCGTTTGTTGATTTAAACACAATTGATGAAGTTAATTTTTTAATATCAAATTTGAATAATCAAAGTTTTTTATCAAAAATCATCACATGTGCAATTAGTAAATCATACAAAAATGGTTCGAATGATTTTCGTACAATTTTTGTGAATAATTTATCATTTGATTCAACTGAAGAATCAATAAAAAAAGTTTTATGTGAATTTGGAAACATTTTAGAAATTCGTTTAATTAAAGATTCAAATGGAAAAAATAAAGGCTATTGTTATGTTGAGTTTCAAGATGAAAGTTCGATTGAAAAAATAATAGAAAAAAAGAATATTTTTATTGATAATAGAAAAGTTATTATTGAAAAAAGTATTAGTAACAAAAAAATAAGAAATAATATTAAATTTGTTGTTTTTGTTTCGAATTTGAATTTCAAAGTGAAAGAAAAAGACATTGAAATTTTTTTGAAGGAAAAGAAAAATATTAATAAAAATGATATTAAAAAAATTAAAATTTGTAAAGAAAATGATGATAATAATAATACAAAATCAAAAGGTTTTGGTTTTATTGAATTTAATAATTTTGAAAGTATGAATAAAACTTTGGAATTAAATAATGAAATTTTAAAAGGAAGAAACATTATTATTAAAGAAAGTGAAAGAAACATTACAGAAAAAAAATTTTTGAATAAAAAACATAAATTAAACAATCAAGATTTTAAAAAATTATTTGAATAAAATATTTATAAATAAATTATAAATAATAATTAAAAAATAAATTAATTTTTTTTTTCTCTTTATTATTTAATATTTTTATGTCATTAGAAAATAAAACTGAATTAGAAACTATTAATAACAATAGTATCAATAATAAAATTACCAACGAAGGAGAAGAATCAATGAATAATGACACAAATTCACAATCAGAAAATATTCAAACTACAGAAAAAACTTTTCAAACTTTGGATGAATTTAATGATATTTACGAAGATTCAAAAACTTTATTAAAAAATTACATTGAAGGTAATTTAACATTAAATAACATTTCTCATAAAGTAATTAATAATAAAATTCCAAAAGAATTTCGAATAATTTTATATAAAATTTGTTTTAATGTCATTGAATTTAATAATCCAAAAAAATGGGAAGAAAATCTAAATCAAAAACGAAATTATTATTATAACGAAGTAAATAAATACATAAATTCCAATAAAAATATCATCCCATTTTTTAACTGTACTGACATTAAAGGCACAAAAAACTACGAAAAATTATATAAATCACTTCCAAAAAATGATGAACATCTATTATCATTAATAAAATTAGATGTCGAAAGAACATTTCAAGATTTAGATCTATTTAAAAACCCCTCAATAAAAGAAATGTTATGTAAAATTTTATACATTTTTTCAAAAGAAAACACAGACCCATCCTATTGTCAAGGAATGAATGAAATATGTGGCACTTTATTATATATCTTTTTACCTGGAATGACAGTTTCCGAAAATGAGGGGGACCCCCAAAATGATATACCTCAAATGAAAGTTGATATATCAAAAATAGATACCCTATATAACTTTCTCACAAATGATATATATTTCGAGGCTGATTTATATATCATTTTTAATGAAATTATGAGTAGAGATTTAAAGGAGTTGTATACCTATAATGATGAGAGGTATAGGAATAAAAAGTATGAGTATGATAAATTTAATTTAACGTTAGAAGATGTCGAAAAAACTGATGAAAGTGAGTTAGTTAAGCGAATTAAAAGGGTATTTTATATAAAATTAAAACAAATTGATTTTAATTTGTTTAAAGAGTTGGTTAATAAAATTGACCCGGATATTTTTTTGTTAAGGTGGATATTATGTTTGTTAAATAGAGAAATATCATTAAAAAATGTAATGTGGTTGTGGGATTGTATTTTTTTTTATGAATTGGTTGAATTTACAGTAAACAATGAAGAAAAAGATATGCCTAGATTAAATTTTTTAGATTGTCTTTGTATTAGTATGATTCTTAATATAAAAGAAGATTTAGTTAGTTGTGAAAAAGGAACTGTAATGATGTATTTATTACAATATCCGAATGAATTTAATTTGAGAGAAATTATATTAAATGCGAAAAAATTAAGTAAAGAAATATTTAATAAAGAAATTTGGGAAAATGAAAAATTAAATGAAAAAATTTATAATATTTAGAATAATAAATTAATATAAATATTATGTATAATTATATGTATTATATAAATTAATATTATTTAAATAGAATAAAATATTTTTTTTCGTTTTTTTTAATAAATTTTAATATTTCTAACATTTTTTGCCCAATTTCTTCGAAATTCATAAAGAAATTAAAACTGCAAATTAAAATAAAATTTTCATTTTGTTCAATAGCATGTGTGTAATAATCACCTTTTTCAAAAAAAAAGCACTTTTCATTATTATTATAATTATTTATTTTTTCATATAAATTTATGTATTTTTTAATGATTAATTTTTCTTCTTTTGTTTGTAATCTAAAACTCGCTGTGAAATTAATAGTAAAAAATTGGTTTAATTTTTTACTTTTACATAAACCGTAAATTACATTATCAAAAATGTCATTTAAATTGTCCATTTTATCTGGAATTAAATTAGGAGCAAAAATTGTGTTTCCTCTATTTAATTTATTTGGTGTTGAAGATGTTAAATTTTTTAATGTTTGAGTTTGAAAAAGAGTTTCATTTCGATTTGTTTCAAATGGTGACAATGAATTTACATTTTGCAATAGATTTTTTTTGGATTTTGATAGATTTGGATTACTTTGAATGATTTTAGTTAATAATAAATTTATTAATTGTTTGTTATTTTCTGGTGAATCTTCTAATAAATGTTCGTTTTCGTTTTGTTTTTTGATTGGAATAGATTTTAATATTTTTTGGATTAAATTTTGTTGTAATAAAGCGTCGTAAATTTGATTGTTTTGATTCATGAATTTCATAAAATATTCTGAATCCATTTTTTCTGTTAAAAAACAAACTCCTATATTTTCTTCAGTAAACTTACAATACAATTGCAAATATCCATCTTCAGAAATTCCAGGCAAACAAATAGGAACCCAACTTTCAGTCGTTCTAAGACTTTCCCAAGAAAAAATTAAATTTTGAACTAAAATAATATCCGTCGCTAACAAACTAATTTGAGAATTATAAGAAATTCCCAAAATTTGTGTGCTTGTCATTATTATACACATTAAAGCTTCTCCTCTATTTAATTCACATATTTTATTTAATTGTTCTCTATTTTCAAATGGCAAAACTTGAAAGCTATTTAAAATACTAACCATTGATTTTTTTGTGTATTGAATCATTTGTTCGAATAATATTTCAGTGTCGCTCATTGCTGTTAAACATTTTGATGGATTGTCTTCTAATTTTTCATAGAAATGAATTGTTAATATTGACATTAATTGTTGGTATAAAAATTCTAATTGAGTGATTAATAATGAAACACTGTCATTTTTTTTGGAAATTGAAATAAAAATTAATTGACCTTTTTTTAAAAAAACTATTTTTGAGTTTTCATTTGATATTACATTTAATTCTTCTTTGTTTTTCTCTGTTGAAATGAAACATGAAAATTTTGTTACTATTGCACTTAATGTTGCAAAAATTGTGCTGTTTTCTATTTCATCTCCAAATCGTGAATAAACTGGTTTTCCTCCATCTGTCATTATTAAATAATGACGATTTTGTTTGAAGAAATTTTCGAATTTTAATTCTTTGTTTTTTTTTGTTTTAATTTGAAGTTCTGTTGCTTTTTTATTTTCTTGCTCTTTTATTTTATGAAGATTTGGAGGAAAATTTAATTTTATTGTTTCAGGATTTAAATTTTGAATTGTGAGTATTTCTGGTTTTTTTTCTGAATTTGTTGATATGTTATTATTATTGTTGTTTGTGCCATTTGATGAAATTATTGAATTTGTTGAGTCGATTTTATTATTATCATTATTATTTTGAGATTGGTTATTATTATTAATATTATTATTATTGTTATTATTATTTTCTTCCTCATTTGAGAAATAATCTTCTTTTATTTCTATTTGATTTTCCATAAATAAATATTTATAAATTTAAATAAATATAAAATAAAAATTAATTAAAATTAATTTTATAATATAAATTTTATTAAATTAAATATTTTTATAAAATAAATGAAAGCTACTTTTGATGAAAAATATGAATATATTGACAATGATCCTATTAGCAGTGGTGCTTATGGTCATGTATATAGAATTCGAGATAAAAAATTAAAAACCGAATATGTTCTAAAAAAATTAAGAAAGGAAGACCCAAATGATCCTGATAGTACTGGAACAGATCAACAGACTTTTGAAAATGAGATTAATTTTTTAATTGATGTTAAAGGATCAAATATAATTAATATAATTGATTATTACATGGATAAAAATGACAAATATTATTACATAATTTTAGAAAAAATGGAAGGAGATTTAACAAAAATGATAAATAAATTCAAAAATGGAATGTCTTCAAAATTAATTAGAAAGATATTTTTACAACTCAATACTGCCCTAAAAGAAATGCTAAAAAGAGGAAAAACCCATAGAGATTTAAAACCCTCAAATATTTTATTTTCATATACTAATGATAAACAATCTGATTTTATAATAAAAATTGGTGATTTTGGATTAGCAGCTGATTTAGTTTCAACAAAAACTCTTTCAAATGCTGGAACTGAATTATTTAAAGCTCCAGAAGTTGGAAAAGGAAGATTTTCAAATAAATGTGATTTATATAGTTTAGGAATTATACTTTATATGCTTAAAACTGGACAATATATTTTTGATGGAAATGATTTGTTTGAAAAATTGGCAAATAAAAATAAAAATAATATAAAAAAAGAAACAGATGATCCATTATTAAATAATTTAATTAAAAAATTAGTAGTTATTAATCCTAAAGATAGAATGGAATGGAAAGATTATTTTGATGATCCTTTTTTTAATTTTGATGATGATAATATTCAACAAAATAATGAATGTAAAAATAATATTAAATTTAAATAGATAAAAAATTAAAATATGAATATGAATTGTGTTTAAAAAGTAAAATATTATTAATTAGTAATAATAAGAAATAAAAGAAAAAGAAAAAAATTTTAATGATTTAAAAATATGTAAAATAATATTATTAAAAAATTAATAAACATTAAATGAAAAATATGAAATTGAAATTAAAAATTTGAAAAAGATTAATAATAATTTTAAAGATAAAAATGAAAATAATAATAATAATAATAATAAAAATGAAATAAAAGGTAATTAAATAATTATTTATTTAAAATATTTAAATAAAAATTTTAATAAAAATAATAATAATAAAAAGAAGGTAAATAATAATATTAATCATTAATTAATAAAATTATAGGTAAAATAAAAATAAAAAAAGTAATAAAATCAAAAATAATTAAAAAATTAAAGTTTAAAAAAACAAATATTAAAAAATTTGATGAACAAACAAATGAATTAACAGAAATAGATCGTATAATATTAATTAATTAAACAGAATTAGATAAAAATAAAAGATATTTTTTAAAAGTAAAAATAAAAATAAAATTAAAAATAAGTGTGTAATAAATAATTTAAAAATTAGAAAGTAAAAGTTATATTAATTAATAAATAGCATGTAAAATTAATATATATAAAATAATGTGTAAAAATAATTTAAATTAAGGGTGTAATATTAAAAATTAATAAAAAAGTATGTAAAAAATAGTTAAAAAAAGACTGTAATATAAAGTATAAAAAAGCATGTAAAAAATAATTAAATTAAAAAAAAATAAAAAATGAAAAAGCCCAAATCAATTCAAGCAAAAGAAAATAATCAAGAAAAATTGAACGAAACTTCTCCAACAATTGATTTTAAAAAAAAATTAATATTTAGTCGCAAAACATACAAAAAGGAAAAAACATTAACAACAAAAGCAAATACAACAATGACAGAATCATCAAAAGAAGATAAGTTCGAAAAAAAAGATATATCAATTATAAATCGAAATAAAAATAACTCAATTAAAATGAAAAGATCAGAATTGAGTTTTACTATAAAAGAAAAAGAATTTAATCAAACAATGGAATTAGAAGTAACATCAAAGAAAAAAAAGAAAATAAAAAAACATCGAAATTCAACCAAAAATAAAAGTGTAATGGGTAACAAACATTTCGATAAGTTACATAGGGGTAATTCAACCAAAATAAATTTAAAAAAAAATAAATCAATAAATAGATCTTATTTTTTATCTTATGCAAATACAGAAAGTTGTAATAATATTATGCTAGGTTCAGTAGATAATTTTGTAAAAACTATGTTATCTAATTATAGGGATGGTTCTGATAATATAATAAATGAAGATTCAGAAGCATTTAATAATATGAAAAACAATATTGATAATGAAGATTTGTCTTTATTCGGAGATGAAAACGAAAACACAGAAACAAATACAGTTAGAGAAAATTTAGATATTAATACTAATATTAATAATAACAAAAAAGATTCATCAAATAACGATAATAAAAGTAATGATAATATTTTTAATAAAATAAATCCAGTAAATAATAAAAGAAATAATTCAAAATTAAGTTCAAATAAAAATAATAAAAAAGAAAATAAAATTTCGTTAAAAATAACAAATTCAGAAAATAATAAATTAAAAGCGAATCTTTGTAAATCTTTTATTAATTCACCAAGAAATAGAAAAGAAAGACTCTCAATCGGATTTAATAATAAAAATAATAATACAAATAATAAAAATATTCAAAAAATGACAAATTCAAATTTGGCAAAC